>Ga0214543_1002152_pt1 | contig 38773 bp, 26 predicted proteins | sample CNSS2metaG_FD_160094 | JGI IMG/M metagenome (GOLD analysis project Ga0214543, IMG submission 160094) | Root nodule microbial communities from cowpea collected in UCLA plant growth center, Los Angeles, California, USA - CNSS2 | ecosystem: Host-associated > Plants > Roots > Nodule | place: USA...
CAAATGTTACTAAAAAGTTAAATTTGCAACATTTTTTAAATGTTAGTAAAAATGCTAATTGGTAACATTTTTAAAAATGATACCAATAATACTTAAAAATGTTGCTAAAACCTTTTGGTAACATACAGTATAGATAACATGTGTATAAATGTTACCTTTGCAAATGGTAACATTTTTTTAGGTTTTAGCAACATTTTTTAATTGTTATTATAGTTAATATTTGTAGTAGTGTTTCTTCTAAGCATGTGCCATGGGCCATCATCCTTGGTAGGGATCAAGCCTTCATCATACATGTTCGTTACTTGGTTGGTATTTCACTTCATGGTGATTTGGCCAATTATCGCACCTCATCGGCATTAGATGCAGAGACATCTGGTCTAGTGTTTAGATCCAATCAAGTATCCTGACCCTTGGCATATACCAGACATGGATATGCGGGCTTAGTTAGTGTAAAAATTATTGTTCTCAAAGCAAGGGTTCCTCCACCTCAATTGGGAAATCCTGCCCCTTACACCCTTAAGTTCTAACACATAAAGATGTGGTTAGTTCTACACTGAGCGTACTTCCATGAACAATAAGATAAAGAAAATAGCATATATATATATATATATATATATATATATAATTATAGGACAATACAGTTGAAGTTAAGAGGCTAAGTTTAATCTTAACGTCATAATCAGCATCACCTCAAACTATAGACTGTTGATCTAGTTATCACTTCCTCCTTATGGATATGACCTTGTTGCACTACAATTGACCCAATATACTTGCTGCAAAAGTTGGACCCTTCGTGGGCCAATCAATAACCACTTCCTTTAATATTGGATGTGACGTCAACTAACAGTATACATTCAGACATCCCTGAGAAGTCCTTGTTATATCAGATATGTCTAAAATATCTTAACCAAGAAGGAGATCTGAATTAGTTATTGAGTCTTTCACTTAGTTAAATTGAATCTTGAAAGTTTCTTTAACCCTTATGACCCAATTAACCAATTTTACAATTCTGTGTTAATGGACTGTGTACAGCAATCAAGAAAGATGTAAAAGAAGAGAGAAACCAAGAACATAACAGTTTATACTAGTTCGATTCAAGATGAATATACGTCCAGTCTTCTCCTAAGTAAACTCACTTAGGAGGATTCCACTAATTCAATAGAGATCCAAGAATTACAGCAGCATCTATATAATTCAAGACCCTAAAGACTAAGGAGCTTGATTTACAAATCAAGAACTCCCCCTAGGAGCAATGCATCCACACAATAGCACTTAGACCTTCACTTTACACAATGAATCAACAAGGAGCAGAAATACAATAAGAAAGAATTAAGAAACGAATACACCTAGTAGTTATGCATATTTGTCAATTGACTCCTAGATCCAAGCTTGAACCATCAAGCTTGAATCCACCATCAATCTTCTTGAATCTTTACTTCAATGATCTCTCAAGAATGTTTAGGAACTCTGTAAATCTCATAGGGCAGTTTCTCATAATGTTTCTCAGGAACTCTGTAATTTTTCTCACCCTTAAAACTAATTTCAGAAACTAGTTTTATACAGAGCTCTCTACAGTCATTAATGGATTAGAAATTTACCTAATAGATTATCGTGAGTGTGTTTTCACTGCCTTAGTGCAGTATCCTCAGCTAATTTATTAGTTAAGTAGCTAATCGATTTATGAATGCACATGCAAGAGTTTGAAGGTTAATACAACTTAATGCAAGCTTGTTTTACATATGATATTTTTGCTCTATCACCCTAATGCACAATCTAACAAAATAGGACTAATTCTAAACTAGTAATTCACATGATGTGTGGACTTGGACATCATCAAAATCATCTTCATATGAGTTAAAGTAGCTCCCTCTTTCAACAATCTCCCCCTTTTTTATGATGGACAAAATATGTCCTGTAACATAGCAGCATTATGTGTGCTGCAATACAGAAAAAAAATAGCTTTCTCCCCCTTTGGACATTAGCAAAAAAAACAAGGGTGTGGTCAAGACAGCAAAACACAACAAATTGGCATAAAAAGTGATAGCATATGAAAATCAATAGCATAGGGTGAATAGCATAATCATTCAACAAGTATTCACAGTAAAAGAGCTAAACAAAATGCATATTCAGTACAGACCAAAAGGAAGGATACCCTATCTAAAGGAACTATGTGAGGATAACCAAAATGAACACACACCTCCTCACTAAAGGCTAAAGGAAGTCTAATTCTAAAAGGCACGAAATGTTAGCCTAAAGGGTGGTTAGACAAAAGCGGGTGTGTTTAGGGAGTAGATGGATTTATTCATCATTAGTGGCATCTTCAAACTGCTCGCTCTCACTTCCTTCTACAGAGTCCACAATAGCTTCTGGATTGGAAGGGTCATGACCAGTATTGACCAAGGCAAGTTGTACTTGAATAGAGGAGAGTTGATGCTCAATAGAATCCAGCTTGGACATCCAGGTGTGATGATGATCGAGAAGCGTAGTGACCATGCGCAACATTTCTTGCTTATATAGAGTTTGGGAGGCAGCGGAAGAGGGTTCGGCATTATCAGCTGGTTTTGCATCAGGTTCATCCTTGAAGCACCAGATATTGCCCCGAAACGCCATTCCCATGTGACGAAGAGCATTTGCACCAATCAGACTGGTATGATTCCGAGTATAAGAAGCTTCTCCAAAGAAATCAACCTTATAATGTTCAAAGACTTTGCACAAGAACACAACATATGGCAGGGGGTAGTTGGGTAGCTTAATAGCTTTTTGCATCGTATCAATGACGACCTCATACCAATCGATGAGAATGTTGGATTTGAAGGCATGGATGAGGAAGACATCCTCAATTGTGAGTTAAGCATGATTACCGTTGCGTGGAACCAGAATCCAAGAGATGATGAACGCGAGCACCCTTTCATCCTTCTTCATCCTGCCGGCCCGAAAGATACTGTAGTCGCATTTGGTAGTGGGATCCCTTAAAAAGGATTGGTAGATGTCCAAGCGATTTGCCCCAGGAAACCCTCGATGTGTCAGAATACAAACTATCTGGAAACCAGCAATAGAAGTCCAAATTTCTGGGGTTAAAACTATATTGACCCCCTTTGACTCGCGGAGTAAGAAGACCCTTTTCACACTCTAAGTTCGCGTAGAAAACCCTAACCAGATCGGGGTAGACATTACCCTTGAGTTGAACAAAGGTCTCCAAGTTCTGTAAGGAAAGAAGATCAGGAAAGGCAAATCCATGAGTGTGGAAGAAGGGAAGTTCGACGTGCTTGTGATTGATGATTTTGCGGTTACGAAATGAGCGGCCAAAGTTGTCCTGGGCTTCGAGGTCACTGATCCAGCCATCAATATCAGGATCGCGTTGTTTGGTTGCAACCCACTTAATGCATTTTCGAGAGGAGGAAGAGGATGCCATGACAGAGGGGTGAGAGGTGCTAACGAAGAAGGGAGTAGAGATGGAAAGGGGAAAGGTGGAAACCTAGGGTTTGGGAGGGTTTGGTCAAGACAGGGGGCCTGGGTGCAGGAAGTAAGGAAAACATTAGGTGCAAGGAGGTACTAACCTAATGGATTAGCGAGGTCCTCTTTAGGAATTAGGATACAATTAAATGGTGAGAAACCTCACTGAATGGGGCACGATAATGGATTAAGACCAGAATTAGGCTAGAAACTACGCAAACTGCTCACAAAATGCACATCGGCATATGCAAAGACAAAATGAACCAGATATGTACAAATTAATGCTAGTTATATATGCAAGATGCCTGTCACTGGAAACGAAACATAACAGCATACATAGTAAGTAATTGGCAAGAAAAGCAAACAAAACAAAGCAATAAAGGGAAATTAAAACAGAATAGAAGTTTGCAAAGTACGCTCAATGAGAGCAAGTGATGTCTAGAATACCCAACTCATTTCTAAGAGTGTAAAACCTTTCTCTGGCGAGGGGTTTTGTAAAGATATCCGCTAGTTGATTTTGTGTGTCAATGTACTCAACTTTGTAGTCTCCCTTTGACACATGATCTCTAATAAAATGGTGTCGGATCTCAATGTGCTTGGTCTTAGAGTGTAGAACAGGATTTTAAGTGAGATTTATGCAACTTGTATTGTCACATTTCAGAGGAATGTGATTAAGGTAGATGCCATAGTCCTAAAGTTGATTTTTAATCTAGATGGACTGGACAGAGCAGTTGCCAGCAGCTATATTCTGCCTCAGTAGTGGAAAGAGCAACGCAGGCTTGCTTCTTGGAGTGCCATGAGATTAGGGAGCAGCCTAAGAGATGGCAGGTTCCACTGGTGCTCTTCCTATCAGTTTTATAGCCCCCAAAGTCCGAATCACTATATCCTACTAGAGATATAGTGGAACCATGAGGATACCACAGACCTAGGTTTCTAGTGCCTTTTAGATATTTAAGGATGCGTTTGACAACACTTAAATGAGACTATTTAGGGCAGGACTGAAATCTAGCACACACACACACACGATGTGCATAGAGTAGTGATCCGATCATTCCTCAATATTTAGTTTGGTCAACTGCAGAGCCTGCCTCATTGGTATCTAGATAACAGTTTGTAGCCATAGGAGTTGAGGATTCCTTGTCGGTTTCCGTGTTAAACTTTTTCAGCAGTTCAGTGTAGTACTTAGATTGATGAATGAAGAGACCATGCTTTCCCTGTTTGATTTGGCGACCAAGAAAGAAGTGCAGCTCCCCCATCATGGACATTTCAAACTCATCTTGCATACTCTTAGAGAATTCTTGACATAGGAGTGTTAGTGGAGCCAAAGATGATGTCATCCACATAGATTTGAACAAATAGTAGATCATTTTTAGCTTCCTTGATGAAGAGAGTAGAGTCTACTTTACCCCTGCGAAAACCATTTTGCATCAAGAATTCACTTAGTCTTTCATACCATGATCGAGGTGCTTGTTTAAAATCATTTCTCTTGAACTGATCCAGCTCTTCCTGCATCGCTAGAAACCAATGGTCATCCTTGATAGCATCACTCACTAATTTTGGCTCAAGTTGAGATACAAAAGCCACGTTCAAGCATAATTGGCTCAGCTGACTTTGAATGGAAACACCTTTAGAGATATCTCCTATAATGTTGTCAAGAGACATATTTTTAGGAACAGTCCAGTCAGTAGGCAGCTCTGCTATAGAAGATGAGGTTGCAGCTGCACCAGATGAGTGATTTGTTATTGTTTTAGATTCAGGTTGTGTCAGATATGCACTTGTTCCAATTAAATCTGCACTATTTCTTGGACTAAAGGAGTTAGTTTGACTTTCAATAAATTCATCAAATGCAACATGAATGGATTCCTCTATGGTTAATGTTCGTTTATTATAGACTCGATAAGCTTTACTAGTCAAGGAATAACCTAAGAAGATGCCTTCATCAACTTTTGAATCAAACTTTCCAAGATTGGATTTACCATTATTTAGTATGAAACACTTGCAACCAAAGGCTTTAAAATAAGACACATTTGGTTTTCTACCTTTGAAGATTTCATATGGTGTGAGTTTCAAAATAGGTCTAATTAAGACTATATTCAGCACATAGCAAGTTGTGCTTACAGCATCGGCCCAAAAGTATTTTGGCAAAGAGTTGTCATTGAGCATTGTTCTTACCAACTCTTCTAAAGATCGATTTTTTCTTTCTAATACACCATTTTGCTGTGGTGTTCTAGGGGCTGAGAAATTATGATAGATGTCGTGATGTTCACAAAACTTTTCAAAAGATTCATTTTGAAACTCACCCCCATGGTCACTTCTAATAGACTTGATTTTCAAATCTTTCTCATTTTGAACAATTTTGGCAAATTTTCTAAAGAATTGGAAGGTGTCACTTTTAGATGAAATAAAGAAGGTCCAGGTAAAACGAGAATAGTCATCAAGTACAAGTGCAAAGTAATTTCCACCTAAGCTTTTGGTCCTATATGGCCCAAACAGATCCATATGTATCAGTTATAATGGATTAGAAGTGGAAATATGTTGCTTTGACTTGAAAGATGTCTTTACTTGTTTACCTTTTTGGCATGCATCACACAATTTGTCTAGTTTAAATTTTATGTTAGGCAAACCAGTAACTAAATGCTTTGACACGAGCTTATTTAGGTGCCCCATGTGTATGTGTGCAAGTCTTTTGTGCCAAATCCAAGGTTCATCATTTTTAGCAAATAGACAAGCAATAGAATCAAATGAAGTGCTTTCAAAATCTACCATGTATATGTTCTGAATCCTTTTTCCAACAAACACCAGTTCATTTGTGGAAGCATGACAGATTAAACAGTTATTAGCTTCAAAGGTTACTTTTAGGTTCTTATCACACAATTGGCTAATACTAAGAAGGTTGTGCCTAAGTCCATCAACTAGCAATACATCCTCAATCTCAACACCAGATGAGGACCTTACTTTACCTGTGCCCAAAATCTTATCTTTGTTATTGTCACCATATGTAACATGTCCACTTACCTTGTGAGAGATTTTGCTGCATTTTTTGCTATCACCTGTCATGTGTCTTGAACAGTCGCTATCTAGATACCACATTGACTGCTTAGCTTCAGCATGTTCCTGCAAAAGAGATTATTTTGATGAAGCAGGTACCCAGGTAAACTTGGGTCCTTTTATGTTAGATTGTTTTGCAGTGTCTTTGGGTACCCATTTAAATTTCCCTTTAGGAACCCCATTGTTTTTAAAGTAGCAAGAATTTGAAAGATGGCCAGGTTCACAACAGTAGGTGCAGATGATAGAGGATGGTTTACTGATGTTAAGGAAATTTTTTGGGCTTAATCAATTAGATTCGCCACTGTAACCAATTCTCTCTTTATTAAGCACAATCCTTTGAGATCCTAGTACAGCATCTAGGTTTGATCTTCCCAGGGTGAATTTTGAGAGGGTTTTCATCAAATACTTTATCTTTTCTAGTTGTCCTGGGCAGTGTTCACATCTGGATCTAGGATACTTTTCAGATTTTTCTAGTTTCTCCAAGCAATTTATTAGATTTTCATTTTCCTCTTCTAACTGTTTTACTCTACCTTCAAGCCATTTAATTTCTCCTCTACGCTTACTATTTGACTTTTGCAATTTCGTAGCTTCCTTATGCAATTCATTAAAAGCATCAAGAATTTCATAGTAATTATTTTCTTCATGTTCAAATTTGAAACTACTCACGCTGCTTTTGGATGATCTTATTCCAGCCATCAGACACAGATTGTTCTCTTCCTCAGTGCTATCATCAGATTCACTAGATGTGCTGGAATCATTTTCTTCCCAGGCAATGTATGCTTTCTTTTTCTTCATGTGCTTTTCTGCCTCATTTTTTTCTTCCAGTTTCTGCTTCATCTTCAGCACAGGGCAGTGTGCCTTGATGTGTCCTGTCTTGCCACACTCATAACAAGTTTGAGTGTCAGAACATTCCTGTTTTCTAGACTGCTTCTTGTTTCCTGCATAGTTGTTGTTAGTTTTATTTTTAAACTTCAAGAATTTGGAGAACTTTTTCACCATTAAACTCAAGGCTTCACTATCAGAGTTTCCATCATTAGAGTCATCTACAGAATCTGCTTTCTTCAGTTTTGCTGCAGATTTTACAGCACTCTTCAAGGCTATTGTGTGCCTCTTTTCTCCATCCTCTTCTTCCTTGAGTCTTCCAAACTCTAATTTGTGTTCTCTTAGCTTCCCAAAAAGTGTAGCTATGTTCATGCTAGTGAGGTCTTTGGATTCTGAAATTGTAGTGACTTTGGGCTGCTATGTCCTGTTTAAGCTCTTCAAGATTTTGATATTTAGTTCTTCTTTATCAAAGGTCTTGCCAAGAGCTATGAGGTGATTTACTATATGTGTAAATCTCTTATATACATCACATATGCTTTCCCCAGCCTTCATTCTGAACATCTCATACTTCTGAATGAGAGTGTTCTTCCTTGCTCTTTTTACCTCATTCGTGCCCTCATGGGTGATCTCCAAAACATCCCACATCTCTTTGGTTGATTCACACACAAATACCCTGTAAAATTCATCCAAAGTTAGTGTAGAGGATATAATATTTTTGGCTCTAACATCATAGTGTGCCCTTTTATTCTCATCAGGGGTCCACTGTGAGAATTCTTTGGGGATAGCTTCTCCTTCCACTATTTTAATTGGTTTAAAAGGTCCATTCACCATAGCATCCCATACCCCTTTGTCCACTGATTCAAGAAAAATTTCATTCTAATTTTCCAAAAAGGGTAGTTTTCACCAGCAAATAGAGGGGGGCCTGTTAATGTAACGTCCCATTTAATTAGAAAGCGTAATTAAAAGAAACGCTACACAAGAATAGTACAACAGCGTAGTCCTGGGGTTCTTAACACCACCCCTACAAAACTAGGCACTCCACAATGCCAACGGAAAACAGGATAACAGTTTTACTAAAAGCATATAATCCAAGAACAAACAAGTACATGGGCCATAGCCCTAAAGAAATGCCCAAAAGAACTAAAGTTCAGTCCACGCGGACTATGCGGCGGAACCATCACCTCCCTGTTGCCCACGGGTGTTCCTCGCATCTGCTCACACCAACAAGTTGATGATCATTGCAAAAGATAGCACACACAGCAGAACACACAATAAATAAAGTAGGGTAAGCTAGAGCACAAAAGATTACATCCATATGATCAAATATATATTCACCATACCATACACACATATCAACCAAGCATGTTATGACTTATCAACCAATACACTAAGACACGACTCGACTCATCCGGATACATACAATTTGGTCGGACTCAGCAGATGCTCGCACTTGTGGTGGATACCTCTGCTCACCCTCGAGCTGCTCACCCCCGAGCTATGTGTTACAAGTGTTACAATGAATCAATTTCCTCACCACAAAGTTAGCCCTTAATGAATTACAGGCCTCCTGCTACTCTCACCACAGGAGTTAGTCCGCTCTAAATGAGACTAACTGACCCCTTAGAGTGTCAGGATGCAACCTTACCTTGAATCCTTACCAGACCATACAGATGGGGCACCACCATAGACACCCACTAACTGGGGCAATGGAATTACGTCCCGACTACTGAAGCACGACCCTGAAGCCTCACCTAGAGACTCCAAAGGATTACGTACTGACCACTTACCAACATATATAATCAGCCAAGAAATAAACATATACACCATGCATAGGAAATTCATACCAGCATCTATAAACAACCCTCATATATCATATGTCAAACCCATACCAACTCGTGTTACCAATCATGAGAAAACGTCTCCCCTCATATCAATATCATGCCACTGAATTACCAATCATCAATGTTCGTCGTAGTTCATGTCAGTTTTGTGACCACATACGTATCCAAACCCTCATGTAAATTCTACATAAGTTCATGCCAAACTCACCATTCATCACATGTAACCCTCCCCTCATCATATATACTCAATCCCATCATGCCATCATACAGTAATCCAATTAATCACAAGCCAAACATCCGAGAACGGAAAAGAAATGCCAACTGGACCGCACTCTCGCCCAACTCCTCGCTCAAGCAGAGGAGTCTCTCGCTCAGGCGAGCTCTCTTCGCCTAGGCAAGAGCACAAAATCCTAGAACAGTGGCCTATGCATGGTCTCTCTTAGGTGAGACCCTCCTCGCCTGGGCGAGATGCTCGCTCACTCAAATTGAGCTGGTCGCCTGGGCGACCCCTCGCACGAGAATGCCTGGGCGAGCCCCCGCTCATCTCGCCTGGGTGAGGCAAGCTTGCCTGGGCGAGATTGTCAGTCCCCGCCCACTGTTCACTCGCATAACAGACGAAACCAGGCCAAGCAAAGCAACAGTACACTTCCCAAACTCAGAAAAACATACAGAATATTAAATCATTTGAGTCATGCACAAACAACCATGCTACCAACGATTTTGCAGAAAACCCTAACTTCCCGTACCTGGAAAAAGGGTTAGCGGAGACCTCGACGGCACGACAGCGAGCACTACAGCTCTAGGAATGAACTAGAGAGGCGGAGTAGGAACTGGGTTTGAGTTAGCTCAAAGTGAACTTAGGGCAAACCCTAGCAGAGCGTTCTGTGAGGGAAAAGAAAGTTGGTAGTTGATTCTTCTACAAGAGTGAAAAGTGTGGGTTAGGGCAAACTGGAAGTGATTTATCTTTTAGGCTAGCCTTTAGGCCCAACAGTCGTAAGGCAGCCCTTAAAATATTGGGGCAGAAGAACTGGGCCTTACAGTTAATGGATGCCCCTTCAGCAAAGGTTTGAGATGTATTAGACATATCAAGATCTTTCTAATCGATTATCGTGCGATTAACCAGCTCTGGTGCCAATTGTTAAATCAGATCTGTCTAAAATATCTTAACCAAGAAGGAGATCTGAATTGGTTATTGAGTCTTTCACTTAGTTAAATTGAATCTTGAAAGTTTCTTTAACCCTTATGACCCAATTAACCAATTTTACAGTTCTGTGTTAATGGACTGTGTAAAGCAATCAAGAAAGATGTAAAAGAAGAGAGAAAACAAGAAAACAACAGTTTATATTGTTTCGATTCAAGATGAATCTACGTCCAGTCTTCTCTTAAGTAAACCCACTTAGGAGGATTCCACTAATTCAATAGAGATCCAAGAATTACAAGAGTATCTATATAATTCAAGACCCTAAAGACTAAGGAGCTTGATCTACAAATAAGGAACTCCCCCTAGGAGGAATGCATCCACACAATTGCACCTTGACCTTCACTTTACATAATGAATCAACAATGAGCAGAAATACAATAAGAAAGAATCAAGAAACGAATACACCCAGTAGTTGTGCAGATTTGTCACTTGACTCCTAGATCCAAGCTTGACCCATCAAGGTTGAATCCACCATTAATCTTCTTGAATGATCTCTCAAGAATGCTTAGAACTCTGTAAATCTCATAGGGCAGTTTCTCAGAATGTTTCTCAGGAATTCTGTAATTTTTCTCACCCTTGAAACTGATTTCAGAAACTGGTTTTATACAAAGTTCTCTACAGTCATTAATGGATTAGGAATTTACCTAATAAATTATCGTGAGTGTGTTTTCACTACCTTAGTGTAGTACCCTCAGCTAATCTATTAGTTAAGTATCTAATCGATTTATGAATGCACATGCAAGAGTTTGATGGTTAATACAACTTAATGCAAGCTTATTTTACATATGATATTTTTGCTCTAACACACTAATGTACAATCTAACAAAACAGGACTAATTCTAAACTAGTAATTCACATGATGTGTGGACTTGGACATCATCAAAACCATCTTCATATGAGTTGAAGTAGCTCCCCCTTTCAACAGTCCTCATCTGGTGGGGGCATAAGTTCAACTACAAAGTTTGCCAAAACTTGTGCTCTGACAAATCCTCTGGATTCGTAGTGTAAATTTTATTCAGACAGCTCCATATCCTATTCCATCCTCCTGCCTCCTAGGTCCATCTTTTTGAACATTCGTTGAATAAGTACATTATTCTTGATAACAACTTTACAATTTTGAAAATAATACCTCAACCTCCGAGTTGTAAAAACTATAGCTAGTGTTGTGTGCTCCAACTTCTAGTATTGTATAAGTACTGCTTGTAGCATTTTACTGACAAAATAAATGGGCTTTTGATTGCCTTGGAATTCTTGCACTAAGACTGAACTCACAACTTTGTCGGGAACATATAGAAAAACTAGCAACAAAGATTTTTTGCATGGTTGTCACAAGATTGGGGGTGGGCTAGCTCCTCCTTTAACTTCCGGAAGGCTTCCTCACATTCATCAGACTAGACAAACCTATGGTTCTTTTTTAAACACTGATAATAAGAAAATCCCTTATCACCAGCTACTAGTAGAAACCTGGACATTGCAGCAATACTACCTGTCAACTATTGAACCTCCTTGAAACAACTCAGACTTCTCATCTACAGAATCACCGAACATTTTTCTAGGTTTGCTTCTATCCCTCTCTCTATTAGCATTAAACCTAAGAAATGTCTTGTCTTTAGCCCAAAAAACACATTTCTCCGTGTTTAATTTCAAACCATATTCATTCATCGTTGCAAAGAAATCTGCAAGGTCGGTGACATGCTCTTCCACCATAATTGACTTAACAACCATATCCTCCACATAAGCTTCCAAGTTCCATCCCAACATCTCTTTGAAGATGTAATCCATCAACCGTTGATACATAACACATGCACTCTTTAGTCCAAACGACATCACCTAAAAACAAATTTTGTTAGCATCGACTATGAATGTCGTTTTCTCCTCATCTGATGGTTGCATATGTATTATATTATATCTGGAGTACGCATCCATGAAGCTCAATGGGGCATTTCTAGAAACTCTATCCACTAAAGAATCTATATTAGATAAGGTAAGGGTTAAATATGTTTTTGATCCCTTAACATTTAGTGAATTTTGGAATTAGTCCATTTCGAAACTTTGAACCAATTTAGTCATTCATCTTTCGAAATACGTGAATTTAGTCCTTTTAATCAAATTTTGTTAGGTTTATTTGATGTTTCATACGCATTTGAGGATTGTATTTGAGTTGTTTATACTGTTTAGCACATTTTTTGCTTTAATGTTAAGTTAAATACTATTATGAAATGTGCTTTAAATGTCAAATAAACTTAACAAAATTTGATTAAAATGACTAAATCCACGTATTTCGAAAGATGAAGGACTAAATTGGTCCAAAGTATTGAAATCGACTAATTCCGAAATTCATTGAAAGTTAAGGGACCAAAAACATATTTAACCCATTACGTAAAGGATATTGACAATTAAGGCATGCCTTATTTAGGTTAGTGAATTCAACACAAATCCTCTACTTACCATTGTTCTTTTAACCATTACCACTTTTTCGAGCCACTCGGGATATTGGATCTCCCTAACGTGACCAACTCCCTCCAATTTGGCCACTTCCTGAAAAATGGTCTGACGCTTGTCCTCCCTAAACCTCTTATGCTTTTGGACGACTGGTTTCATTTTCACATCGATTGCATGTCTATGATAGATTATGTCTTGGGGTATTCCCCTCATGTTAGTAATCGACCATGTAAATGCCCTCTTATTTTTTATGGATGCATTCCACTAACAAAGTTTGCTCTTCTTTTTCCAAGCATGCTCTTATTCTGACAAACTTTCCCTATCTGATCTCTAATTTTACCGTGTCATTAACCGATTGGGGTCGTTGTTCTTCCAAGACAATCCTTACGTCCATTCCATTTATAAATTGTTCACAACTGATGGCTTCTCCTCTGCCAACCAACCTCACCTATTTTCATACTTCCTCGTAAAATTTGCGTGTTGTCTTCTGATTCACCTTTATCAATCCTACCTTGCCTCTTTCTGTTAATATTTTACTTTAAGATGAACAGTTGACACCACAACCCTCAACTTGTTTAGAGTTGGTCGTCCTAACAAGAAATGGTAAGATGATGGTGCTTGGACAACCATATATCTAACCATTAACGTCCTTGTCGTGTCCCCTTCCCCAAACGTGGTCCTTAGTTCTATATACCCCTAGACCATTAAATGTTCATCTAAAAAACCAATCAGAACCCCAAATCAAATGGTTCTAGTTTATCCATGGCAATACTAAGCCCTATGAAGGTAGCCCAAAACATGACGCTCGTTGAACTCCCTTGGTCCACTTATATTCGATGCATCCATCGGGTACACATAATGAGGGAGATGACTACCAGATCATCATCGTGGGGGCGACATCTGCTAAATCGTCATCAAAGAATGTGATAAGAGGTGACATTCGTCTAGGCCTAGCTACCAATGTCAAAATTGCATGCATATATTTCTTCCTTTCATTGTTGTTGGGTCCTCCTCTAGCGAATCTCGTTGCAATGGTGTTAAGGTCTCCTTGTGTTGCCACCTCATGTTCAGTTCTTCCTTTATTCCCTACCCTATGATCAACAATTGTTTATTGGCGATTGTCGAACTATTCCCGTTTAAAGAATGCCTCCAATAATCCTTCCATGATCAGTTGTTCTAGTTGCTTTCTTAAGGTGTAACATTTATCTTTGCCATGACCATCTTTTCTGTGAAAATGGCACCACATATCCCTTTCTAGTCCCAATTGGACCTTGGTCTTCTTGGGGAACCTCAAAAGTTTTGCTACATAAACAAGTTTCACCATGTCCCTCCCTGACATGTTTATGTCTTTCACCCCTTCTCTCTTCCACACTTTATTGGCTTTCTCATAATAGGTTGCATGTCAGGCCTTCTCTAGGGTTGCCACCCTAAACCCACCCTAATTGAGATCAAATCAGGTTCAACCCCCCATCCTTTCATCCTCCTTTTACTTTTCCATAACCTCATTTGCTTCAATATGTGATCTTGCTCTTGCTCTTAATTCGACCATGTTCCCTGGTTTCCTCTCTACTAAATACTCATCGAAGTTGCATGCTTTCACCCCTCAGTCGGACTTCCTCATTTTGTCTCTTTAAATCGACAATCATCTCCATCAATGGCTCCATCGAGGGAGGAAGAGGATCTAATGCTTCAGGCATCTTTTACTTCTTTTTTCTTTTTCTTTTCTCTCAAAAATTGTGACACAGTACTAGTTTTACCTATCCCTCGGTGGATGCCAAAATTTTCTAGCTAAAAAAATTGGAGTCTGATCAGCTATAGCATTCAAAGTGTTTTGTCTTTCCTCTCCATCCTATGCCCCTCTTTAACCACTCTTCCTCCATCCCTAGTCTCCTTTTTCTTCTTAATGTCTCATTAATCTTTTTTGCAAATATCTGATTTAGGGTTGGATCTTTCATCACAAAAAATATTTTATGAAAGAATATTGATCTAAAATAAGTCAATAACTTAAATAATCATATAAATTAACTTTCAACTTTATCTTATTAACACAAATAAAATGTATAAAACTTAAAGGTTTAATTAGTTGAATCAGACTCACTTTCGTTCATATATGTCAGTTTGCTATCCACTTTTAAAAAAGTGTCAATCGAGTTCCAATTTAAAAAAAAATTAAAACCATTTCAAAAACAAATTATTAACATTATTAACTATATTTATTATTAAATTTTAATATAAATATAAATATTTAATTTTATAAATCATTTTAAATATAATATCATTAGCTACTTTAATAATTTTTTTCGAATACCGTCTTATTATTATATAATTAAATCCCCTTAACCCTATAATGCTCGTCCCTATGGAACGAACACCTAGAAATCATTGGAACTTGCTGTTGTTAATTGAACTTAAACCACAGCCACAACTTCACCTGCCACAAGCGGCATTCTAGCTGCCAACCTTTCGCTGTCACAATTATGTTGTGTTGCTTTTGGGGAGAAAACTAAAAAAACAAAAAAACTCACAAATTTTATATATATATATATATATATATATATATATATATATATTCTCTATTTCTGTTCAATGTTTTCTCCATCAAACCAAACAAATCATAATTTATTGTTACCTTCAACCAAATCAGAAAAATAGTACGACTTGGATATTAAATATTCTTTTTTCAAATACCTAAATACTTAATAAATTAAACATTTCTATTTGACTTATTATATTAGTTATATCAATTTTACTGCTAGCTCACTTGTCTATCAAATTAAAATATGTATCGAAAAGTTAACAGTGTTCAAGAATTGCATGCATTATAACCATTATAACCATTATAACCATATGATAAAAAAACATAAATATCGCTACAATAAATATTTTAAGTATCAACTAAAATAGTCAACATAAAATAAAAATGAAATAAAATCACCTTTTTAGTGGAAACCTAGATAAAATAATTATAATTTATTAAATATGTAATTTAAAGAAATATTTAGTATTGAAAACAAAAATTCTCATCATATTATAACCCAGAATAAAAACACAGCAGACAAAAAAATGCCCATTGACTTGTCCCCTGCACCTAAACGTGCTCACGTATCTTGTGACCAGGTTGTATTATTTGTCTCACTATTTTAATTTTAAAGTATTTTTGTAATTGTCTAATTATTATTCAAATTTCAAATTATTGTTAAATTTAAATGACTTACTTAAATGCTGTACATTTTAAATAATATGTACTATATTAAAATTTTAAATGTGATAGTGTTAAATTTAATTAATAACACTACTAAAAAATCTTCATTGACAAATAATTTAACTAATTAAAAATTCTTAATCAATTCATTAACTAATATATATAACATAAAAAGTTATTAAATATTAAAATAGTAATTATAATAAATAAAAATTATAATTAATTTTTAAATGAATTTCTAAAATTTAGTTATCAAAGATTTATTATTTTACAAATTAATATATTATAGTGATTAATAATTTTTTGTTATTGAAATTATTTATTAATGAACACGTAACGAAAATATTTTGATCACTTTTAATAACATTAGGTAGTTTGAATTTTTATAAATCGGTACAAATCGTTACAAAATTATTGAAAAGGTATTCCATTTGTATTTTATAAATAATATTTTATTTTTGTTATGTTGTTGTTATTGAAACTGGTAAATTTATGTCAACCACATCTTTAATTAAGTTAAAATGTTCTCTTTCCAATTCATTTTATTTATAATTTAAATTAGTATTTCTCAAAATCTTATTTATAAGACTACTAAAATGCAAAAAGGAAAAAAATATGAAAAATCTCAACCAATGACACATGCTGACAATGAAGATGCTCCAACTCTTAATATGCAAGAATCCAAATTACTATGCACCATTCATTGCTGATGAATAATAGAATCACCTAATAAGTTTATGGCTAGCAATGCCCCCATGAATCAATATATATTCTCACACATAACATCTATACAATTAATAAAAATTATATTAGAGTAAGTATTTATTTAAATAATAAATAAAATATAACTATAATTATTACATTAAAAATATAAAGGACACTCAATTTTAAGAATATAAAAAACTTAAACAACATAACCGGTTTATTTAAATTTAAATAAATATTTTAAAATAATTATTTATTTATTAAAAGATAAATTAGACAGATAAATAAAAATAAAAATTTACTTATTAAAAAAAATAATCACAGACTATGCATCCCATAGTCAATAGATCTCGATTGGAAGCTCTTCTGTGTAGCATGTGCAATGTCAGGCTTCATCATGCTCCAAAACAATTGCTGTTAGAGTCCAAAAAAATTAGGTACCACGCTTTTCTTGTGCTCCTGACAAAAATTTAAAAATAATAGTTCAATGCTATTTGAATTATTATGAGTTAGAAAAAAAAAGAAACTTACAATTTTTTAAATCACTTATATTTTTTGTGAGTTTTTAGTGTAAAAATAAATATTTAATCAATATATAATGAGATATCTTTGATTTGTATACGTATCTTGTGACTTTATTTGGTTATATCTAAAAACTTCTCTTTTTTGACATGTTTATTTTCTATATAAGAGTAAAAACAATATTGAAGTTACAAAAGTTGTTCACACGTAACTAATTTATAATATATTTTCTATTCTTCTTTAGTGTAAATCTACAATTTATAACTTTTTATGATTGTTTTAATTTAAATTACAAATTACACATCAAATACAAAAAAAATGATAATACTTATTCTTATTTAAATAAATATAAAATATTAAAATTAATGTGCATCTTAAATTTTACTCATCAAAATAAGAATACTTTTAGTCTAAAACCTCATTTTAAAATCTTAAATAATTTTTTATAACGAAAGAAAATTTTAAATATACTTTTCTATTATTTAAAAAATTATGAAAGTTTCTAAATAAGAATTGATTATTTATGGCAAAAATCCTATCTCCTTTTATACGAGATCTTATAAATAATATATCTTATACTTAAAACCTTTTTGTTCAAAATTTAGTATTTAATAGGTTACAAGATAGTGTACTAAAAAATTATAAACACTTGTTGGTTTGTTAAAAATTGTAAAATTGATGCAAATAAATGTCACTTGAATCCAAAAAAATTAGGTAAAGGCAGATTTACCCACTTTTCATGTGCTCCTATAACATTATTTTAAAAAACTAAATAGCTCAATACACTGTTTAAATTAGTATGAGAGTTAAAAATATATTTAGAAAATTATTCATTGTCTGTTTTAAAATCTCCAATTTTTAATTATGATTTGCATCAGAAAAAATAAATATAAGTTATATAGCTTATTTTTTAAGAGTTGTAAATCTGATACAATTGTTATTACAATCCAAAAAATATAGGTTAAGGCAAATTAATCCACGTGCTCCTTAATTTTTCAAAATAATAGTAAAATACACTATTTTAATTGTTATGACTGTTAAGAAAAAATTATATATAATTATTCAGTATCAGTTCTTAAAATCACCTATAGTTTTAAGTAAATTTTTAATTATAATTTATCATCAGAAAAATTATGTGAAAGTTGTAAATGTTAGTTAAAAGTTATAAAATTAGAAGAATGTCAATAATCCAAAAGAGTTAGGTATATGCATTTACTATGCTCTTTTCATGTGCGTCAGTGTTAAAGTCCCCATCCACCAACCAATGGCCTAGATGCTGGTATCTTATCAGGATCTTCCTACATACTTGTTTTTGTCCAAATGAGTTGAAAATAATATTTAGCTTTTACAAATATGTTATTTGTATAACAATTGGTTATCACTAATGTATTTGTATACTTATTACTTTTAGAAATTTTAAAATAAGTTTAATTAAATTTTAAGTCTTTTTTTATAAATTTGAGTATTTTTAATTATTGTTTTTTAATTTAATGTTGAACTCTTTTTATTAAACAAGCGACTATTATCTTATTTTATCACATTCCTTATCTATACTCATTGTCACGTATTATTTTGTATTAGTTAAATAACATAATTTTGTTGATAATATAACAGGTAACTTTTATTATTGGATGGAAGTAAATGAAAATAAAAAGAAAAAAAAATGAATTATGGTGTTGGAAGACTATAGAACAAGTGTGGGTAGGGATGTAAATAGAGCGGGTAGGATAAAGGTAGTAGCTCCCCCGTATCTACCCGTTGGATAAATATTCGTCTCGTACTCGTACTTATATCTGTCGGATATCTGTTATGCGGGTATCCGCATAATATTTTAATATTCACGGATATTTGCGGATACCCGCGAGTATTTACAAAAAAATAAAAGTAAATATTTCACAACACATTTTAATTGTAAATTCAAATAAAATACAATACATAACATTCATAAATTTTAAACAAATTCCAAATAACCCATTTAAATAGTGTTGAATGACGGTTTACAAAGAAATAATTTTTTTTTAAAACTAATTGATAAAAAAAATAACTCATTCGAAATCAATATGTTAATATTTTAATCATTTTTTATTTTTTTTAATTTAAATTAGAGTATAGCGAGTAAGGGTATCCACGGGTACGAATACTATTATATCCGGTTCGTATCTGTCCCGTTAACATGTGGGTATTAAAAATACTCGTATCTGTTACCCGCAGGTATCCATTTACAATATTCATTTCTTACCCGTTGCGAATTTTATCCACAGATACCCGCGTGTGCGGATTTTTTTGACATCCGTAAGTGTGGGATTGAATAAGAGAATATTTGTGGAATGATATTGAAAAGGAATTAAAAACAAAAATGTGTGAATGAAGGTAAATGAAAACAAATCAAAAACATAAATATGATATTGGAAGATTATGGAGCAAGATACGGTTGGAATTATGCATGTGAAGGACATCCAATAAAATCTTAAAATCATAATTTTTTATTTTTGTTTAATTTTGTTGAAAACTTCTCTACTTAAAACATTTGGCTTCATTGATAATAAATAATAAATTTACACTTTTCATTTTTATCACAATTATCTTCTTTATTTTATTCTTTAAAAAGTAAAGTCATCTCGAAATCAAATTTCTTAATATTCCTTGTCTAAATCAAACCGTAACACTCCAATTTAATAAGACCACCTTACTAATTTAAAGCATTATAAAATTGATAAAAAAACATAATTAAATATAAGTATATAAGATGCATTTATAGTTCTCCACGAGAAAATCAAAGTTAATTTTTTTAAAATATATTTAATCCTTCATCAACTAAGATAATCTATATAATACAAAAATTAAATACATAAGCAACAACTACTTTCTCAAGAAAGACTATCATCAGTCCTACTTCTTCATAACTCTCTCACCTGCATTATCCTCTGCTCATGTATAACATGTTATCGTAGCAAGTAGACAAGCCACAACACAACAAGCTGTTGGAAATATTTTATTTTAATTTATAAAATAAATAATTAAAATAAAAAAACTTACTGTTACTCATGTTTTTATAGACCTTTAATTTATGGATTAATATTTTTTATGGCTAACGGCTATATTCTTAATACTATTTACTCCTTTGTCTTTACTCCATTACATGGGAAAAGACAGACCAACAAAGAGAATAAACACTAGAGTTCTCTAAAAAGTGTTTTTTTTTCTTTTCTATACTATCTTTAAGACAGTGGTGTTAATAAGGTTTGGAGATCCTTCGCTGCACTCGATCGATCTGACGGGTTGTTGTATCTTGGGAGAGAAACGCATATGATAAGAAACACATATGATTGTGTATTGATATATTTGTTTAGCCCTGTGCAGTAGGGGCGTTTTCTCCTTGTTTTATATTCATTGATTTAATATACATGTCTTAGTATTATTATTGATTTAATAATTATTATTATATTATTTCATATTTATATTATTATTAGTATTATTTGAGTAATCATTTTTCTAACATTCTTAGAGAGAAAAACTATTATCTTGTTATTTATATTTTTTGATTACTCATCTGCATTCATCTCTAAAATTAAAAAAGAAATATAAAGCTGAAGATTGAAAACACATGTTATGAACTAATGTATTTCTTATGGTTATATTTAAATCAATTTCAACTAAGCCTAAAAATTGATGTGTATAATTGTTTCTATTTCTATTGATAACAATAAATGAAATTATGGATAAATAAAATTCATGCTCATTGAATATTTTTTCTTTTTTTGATGTTTATAGCTCATGCTTATGTTGTTATATTAATTTATGCTTTAATATTGTCGATTCTTACCATTGATAAAGATGTTCTATATCATGTATATATTTTAAGTGTTTGTATGAAAATAATTATAAAATAATTTGTGTTACTAAAACTACTATTATGTTATGGAAAACACTTGAACTAAACTTTGCATTTGCAAAGAGAAAAAAAATTAGCTTGATATTTATATGAAAAAAAAAGTGACTGATAATAAAGATAATCTTTGTCAAATTTATGAATTCAAAATTATTGTTTATGACATGAAATTAAAATGAATTATTTTAATTGATATCATGTTTAAGATCATGTGAATGCTAATAAAAGAAGAAATCTTCATATCCAAAATTGAAGGGATAGTCAAGTAAAAATTAAACTTGTCTTCTAGATTTCTTTAAAGAGTTTTTCATGTTTCTGAATTTAGAATCTTTCTTGTGCTCAACAAGGTTATGAAGTGGTTCCCAAGTGCAATAAGATTATTATTTCTAGACATGTGTTTTGGTTGGTAAATGATATATTTGTGATGATTTGTTTGAGTTAAGTACATTTATCTTGTAATAAAACATTTAGTAGTTATTCTTTGATTATCACATATTTTGAAAGTATTATTATAATAATTGTTGAGAAGTTTGGTTAGATACCATTCAAATTATAAAATTTTGAGGTGCAAAATTAATTAATTAGAGAAGTGATGATACATATCTTTATAAATGAGTGTTTTTATGTGATATTCATGGTATTATTCATTAAGTAACATATTCATATGGTGTTAATGTAATGGTGCAGTGAAAGAAAAAAATGCTTTTGTTTGATATGGTAAATGTTATGCTTCAAGTTCTAGCTTACCTAACATTGTATAGGGTGAAACTTTATATTCAGCTTACCATATTTTGAACACAAAATTATGATAAAACTTTTATGAATGATGAAAGAAAAAATAACCACATCTAAAATATTTCAAAGTGCGGGGGTGTCTTGCAATGGTTAACATACTTGTTAATAAAAAAAAAATCTTGGTTATATATTATAAAGTGAATGAATATATACCTCACTGTTTTGTCATCTAGTGTAATATTATTTGTGTTTCTTCTAGTTATGGCAATATGTCCAATTTCTTGAGATGATTGAATGATATTTTAATGTAAATTGGACATTGATTTTGGTCACAATATCAACTATCGATTATGGTTATGTTTTAACCTTGGATGAAGGTGTCCTATCATGGAAATATGTTAAAAATTTGTTGTTGTTCTATCATGATCTACTATGCAAGCATAAATTATTTCTATTTTCAATGCATCTTGACAATCAAATTGTTATATTTAAAGTTTTTAGTAAAAATGTCAATGAAATAAACATATGAGAATGAGAGACAAAATATATTAGAAACTTAATTACTCATGATATTATCTCTCTTGACTTTGTCAGGTTAGAAAGAAATGTTACAGATCTGCTTATCAAAGGGTTGATGCATCAACAATAAGTATTTAAGTCGTCGAGGAGAATGAGACTATAGCCCATAAATTAGTTGCAACAATGGACACCCATCTCCACATGAATGGCGATCCCATGGAATGGAGTTCAATGGGTAACAACGAAGTTGTTGTTGACTAAAGTACCCCCAAATAATTTGATTAAATTTTATGTCTCATTCCTATGGCGATGTGTACTATAAATTGTGACAATAATTAGGTTGAGGTGTGTGCATTATTATGCTTATTTTATAAAATACCTCTTAATAAACCCAATGGTTGAGGTATGTGCATTATTATGCTTATTTTATAAAATACCTCTTAATAAACCAAATGACAATTATTGTAGGGGTGTGAGTCACAAACCACCCTTTGAGGGTTTACCTAGTGAGTGTGATGGTGGGGCCGTCATTGTGAGACATGGGCAAGTCTTTAAGTGACACTCACGAAACAAGATACATGCACAAGGCCGTAATGTGCACACACTGATTAGAACCTATAATGAACACCGATATTGTATGTGTTATTTACTAAAACCCGGTCACAGGGGATGTAGTTCAAAACAGTCAAGTCTCTGCATTTTCTCGGGTGAAAGTTTATAAGCACTAGGTGTAAGGGTCAGACCCGGAAGGTTCCTTACGCTGAACTACAATATTTTGTTTTGAAAGATAATATATTTTGTTTTATTTTATTTTTAAATTATGTGGGGGATTGTTGGAAATATTTTATTATAATTTAAAAAATAAATAATTAAAATAAAAAAACTTACTGTTACTCATGTTTTTATAGACCTTTAATTTATGGGTTAATGTTTTTTATGGCTAACGGCTATATTCTTAATACTATTTACTCCTATGTCTCCTTTTGCTACCTATAAATACCACCTAGGTGCATTTCATGGGAAAAGACAGACCAACAAAGAGAATAAACACTAGAGTTCTCTAAAAAGTGTTTTTCTTTTCTTTTCTATATTATCTTTAAGACAGTGGTGTTCATAAGGTTTGGAGATCCTTCGCTGCACTCAATCGATCTGACGGGTTGTTGTATCTTGGGAGAGAAACGCATATGATAAGAAACACATATGATTGTGTATTGATATATTTGTTTAGCCCTATGCAGTAGGGACGTTTTCTCTCTAAGGATAGCGTTATGCGTGCCTCAACCCAGGATATTTCTATTCCTTACCTTTTATCTTTTATTTATTATTGTTATTATAATTGTTGATATTTGATTAATATTCATTGTGTTATATACATGTCTTAGTATTATTATTGATTTAATGATTATTATTATATTATTTCATATTTATATTATTATTAGTATTATTTGAGTAATCATTTTTCTAACACAAGCAACAGGGTAAGTTGGTGCAATTATAATAAGACAAATATATATACATATAATGAAAAGGATTAATAATGAAAGCATAAATGATTACTTGAACAAGTTTAGACAAACCAAATCTCGATGTATAACTCAGACGCCTAAGCATGAATTGGTTAGAATGGCATCAACGGGTTTAGAGTTTTCAATACGAAAAAAACTAGTACATATAAGTCATGATTACGACAAAAGTGTGGAAGAGTTTATAAAGTTCGCTCAACATAATTTTGTTAGTGTAGAAAACAGAGTAAGGATAAAGTGTCCTTGTGTGAATTGTTTGAATGAGAGAAGATTGAATGTTGTCGAAATTAGAGAACATCTTTTGTGTGATGGATTTTTGAAGAATTATACAACATGGACGTGGCATGGTGAATTGTTAGACATGCTAAGTTTGTCTGAAACACATGAGTATATTCATTGGACAATGGGCGATAAATTAGAGGACATGATCCATGACGTTGGAGTACAGTCCAATGCTGAAGCAGTGTATGAAAATATGTCTACCGATATAGATACTTTGTTATGTCCTGGTTCAACTAAATTCACATGATTATCAATATTGTTAAGGTTGAAGAATTTGAAGGCATTAAATGGGTTGATTCATAAAAGCTTCACAAATTTGATTTAGTTGTTGAAGGAAATGCTTCCTGAAAGGAATATACTATCTAATCAAAATTATGAGGAAAAGAATGTACTTTGTAACACTTCGTCAAGGATGTCACCAACTTTTCTCAAAATTTCATTTGAAGAACGCTAACATTCTTATGCTTTTATTTTAACGATACCTCGCCACGCATTTTTCTTTTTATCATATACCCACTACAATAACCATCGTTATCTCACCATAATCATAAACTCAATGAAGCCATTATAAAGCCTAGTTATTTCTGAACAATATTAAAATCATTATCATTACCCAAAAAAAAAAATTGGTTAACTTTCCATAACATACATCACCTCACAATAAAAGTTTAAAAACCAAATAGCTCCCCTTCCCCTTTTTACTGAAAAGAAAAAATGAGTTATTCCACAACATTGTTCTACTCTCTCTCTCCTTCCAAAAGAGTAGCCCTCTTCTTTCACTCTCACTCATGGTTTTATCTCTCAGCTCAAAGATGTTGCACGACTATTCTCTTTCCTTCCTAAGTTATAAGAATTTTTATAAGATTCCCTTAAATTCACTTAACTCGTACTATTAAACAAAAATAATGCAGCATCATCTCCCTCTTAAAATCTACATTTCCCATTTAGTTAATAGCCCCTAGACTCTTCAAGTTTCATACCACCTAGAAAACCCCTAAAAAAACTTCCATTAACATTCTCTCTAATCTAGGAAGCCCACACTCCCTTACTCTCATTCCTCCTCTATCATCCTTTTTGCTATTTTTTAAGTGGACCCTACCTTTATTCCTCAATAAAGGCTATTCCATCATTCTCTTTGCAATTTATCACGTGGGCCCCACCTTTATTCCTTCAAAAAGGAAAATGGACCTACCACCATTTAGCTTCTTTCAGTCAAATTATACTTAGGGTTGCATATGGGTATTGAATCCATGCTCCAAACTTCAACGCCAACTTTTTAAATCAAAAGGACTACCAATTTATTTTATCAAAATCCTGCATTATATGCATAATAACTAATTACAGAATTAAAATCATCCAAAATATGCAACAAAAACCCAAGGTGGGAGTTTAACCCAAGTCCTACTAATCATATCAGCAAACTCTAACAACCTATAATATGTTATTATTTAGTAATCATTCTTATTTAGTAATTTAAATATTATTTAAGAGAAAAACTATTTTTTACAAAAAATTATCTATTTTTTTGAATCTTACACATTAGAGGACATGATTTGTGATGAAAATATGTCTACCAATGCAAATACTTTGTTATATTCTGGTTCAACTAACTCCACACGATTATCAACAATGTTAAGGTTCATGAATTTGAAGGCATTGAATTGGTGAACTGATAAAAGCTTCATAAAATTGCTTTAGTTGCTGAAGGAAATGCTTCTAGAAATAATACACTACCTGATCAAAGTTATGAGGCAAAGAAGATACTTTGTCCAATGGTTATGAAATATCAAAAGATTCATTCTTGTTTTAGTGATTCTATTTTATGTAGATAAGAGTTTGCAGAGTTAAGAAGTTGCCCCAAGTGTGGTTTTTCACGTTATAAGGTCAAAGATGGTGATCATGAGAATACTGATGAGTTCGCAAAGCACGACCCTCCTTCGGAGGCAGTTTGGTATCTACCAAGAATTCCAAGATTTAAACATACAAATCTCACTAACGTTAAAAACCTTAGATGGCATGTTAATGAACGGAAATGTGATGGACTACTTTGTCATCATGCAAATTCTATCCAATGGAAGAACATAGATAAAGAATTCCCTGCATTTAGAAATTGACAAGTTTATGACTCGCCATGAAGTAATGAAGGACCTTCAAGAGTTACTAGAAGCATGACTAGAAACGAGGCCTCTAACCCTTATTCTCTTTTCTTATTTTCTATTGCTTTATGTTGACTTTTCCCTAACTTGAATTTTGTTGACTTGACTTTGATTGCTTGTTGACCATAGTTGACTTGACTTAAGTTAACATGTTGACTCTTTTCTAGTTTGTTTTGTAGGATAAGCTTATGCTAAATAGGAGGAAGATTGCACTACTTGTAGTGGAGGAAAACCTTGGCCTTGTACACAAGCATTACATGCATATATTAGGAAAGTGTAAGGGCCATGTCCTTCTAGAAAGGAGTCAAGGTCGCACCTTTTGAAGAAGACTTGGTGACCAAGCTAGGTCACCCTCCCCACCAAAGTTGTCACCTTTTGACCTAGTTCAACAAGCCTTCTTTATCTTTTTGTAGGAACACCCTTATGCTTTGTATTTTTTATAAGAGTCACCTCACCATCAACTATTTAAAGGGTTCTTCAAGACTTGTAAAAGGTTTGAACCTTTTGGAAGTAAAGTTAGTCTCTTAGTTTGCCTTTGTGAGGTGCTCTCCTTGGAGTGTCTTCTTCACTAGCCTTATCTTGAGTAGCAACTCAAGTCTGACAACATACATTCATATTGGGTTGATTGCCTTTGTGTTATACTAGTGGTGTGTAATCACTTTAAATTTCGCCTCCCCTTTCATGTCTTCCATGCTTTACTTCATCTTTCTTCTTTTAGTGCACTTTCAATTTGGCAGTGATGATACTCTTGTTTTTTTGTTTTGTTTTCTCGGATAATTGAATCCTCTCCTTCTTTAGAGCACTTGAAAGTGAACCTTCACATCTAGATAACTTGGTTATCTTAATGTCTAGTAGGGGTATTCCTAGAGCTTTCTTAATCACCAAAACACCTTATTTACTAATCTCTAAAATAGGTCAATATCATTTGGTATCTAGAGCCTAGGTTATCCTAATATATGGTGTTTTATTGTGCTAACTTCACTTGTCTTGTGTTTTTCTCTTTGGTGGATCTCTTGACCATTCTTGAAACAAGTTAGTGTTGCACAAATTTTCCACTTGGCATTGAGGTTAGAGTATCAAAAAAACCTAGCCTCTATATGTTTGATGTGTTGCCAAGCTATAAGCATGGTCTTTTGTTGTTGTTTTATTCTTGGTCATGAGTTATATACGGTGTTACCATGGCAAAATTTTCTTTCCATGTGCTAAAATAGTCTTTAAATCTGCTTAACCTTGTTTTGAAGTCATATGTCATATGCTAAATTGAATTTTTCTATTTTTTGTTTTCCAAGTGTTTGAAATTGCATGATCAATATGACTAGTTCTTGTGTATATGCCTTGGAATTGATTAGTTGACCTAAAACTAGGAGCTAAGTGTTAAAATACATCTATAAACCCTTCATTAACTTGTGCTAAGCTTGAATCTAAAAGGATAGAAAAATTTCAAACTCATTATGTCAAAAACCGGGAGCAAAAATGCTTCGTAGTAAACTCAAAATTGAACAAATTTGGTGCATTATGATTCTAGCTTGCTTGATTTGAGTGGTTGATGCGTATGGAAAGTTAGTTCCATCATCTTGTGGCTCCAATTTTCTTTGGTATATGCATGATTACTTGGTCCTTGTGATTTCATGCTCAAATTACTTTCCATAGAGTCTTATTTCCATGCTTTGCTTGATTTAGCCTTATTTCTAGTTTTGTCACATAATTTTCTTTCCCTGGAGTTTAGCTTTCTTTGTTTTGTCCTTTTCTTGCTTATTATTAGGGTCATACAAGTTTATTCATTGAAGTTGTCATTTCTTGCCTTCCTTGGTGTGTTTGTCGAAACATCAATCCATTTGTGTTGCTTATTCTTGAGTTTTTAAGGCTTAGAGGAGCTTACACTATTTCAGAAGAGCTTGAGTGCTAGCCTAACCTTGCTTGCTTATGTGAGAGAATCAAACACTTTTGGGGCTACCATTTTGGACATAACTTGGTCTCGATTTTAAGATTTTCTAAACATTTTCATATTTTCTTGTTTCGATTTGATAGTTTTGTACGAAATCATGAATTTGAATGACAACATTGTGGAAGAAAATGAAGAAGAGTCACCCTTGAACTACTCCACTTGTCGTGGTGAAGCTTTAGTGGAATAACACAACAAGAGTCGACTTTTGTGAAGTTGATTAAGCATTTCGAGTTATCTAGGTGGGAATCCTTCAACCAAATGCGAGAAGACAAGAGACAAATTGAGCTACTCCTCCAAGAACGCATTCAAAGGCTTGAAGCTAGAGAGCTAGAAAAGCCACCACCAAGGAGAAGGGCAAAGGAGGCGTTATCATGAAGGAGGTAGAAGGCACAATTCACCTCCAAGGAGGCCACCACCAATCAAGATTCTCAAGTTCAAAGGAGACAAATAGTCCCAACATTTACTTGGAATGGGAGCAAAAAGTTGATCAAATTTTCCATGTACATTTAGTAGGGGGTCAAAAGCAAATTGATTTAGTGGTCTTAGAATTTGAGGATTATGCCACGACATGATGGCATCAAATTTGTATGAACACTCGTGACTTCTTGGATGGAAATTAAGAGAGTTATATGCACTAAATTTATCCCCTCCTACTATAGGAGGGACACTTTTTTGAAGCTCCAAAGGCTTCAACAAGGGTCTACGTGTGTGAATGACTATGCTAAAATGATGGAGTCTCTACTCCTTAAAGTATGACTTCAATTTGAAAGTGAAGAAGAAAAGGTAGCCAGGTTTGTAACTGGATTTTGGAGAGAAAAACCATATGTGATAGAATTGTATGAGTACTCCTCCCTTGAAAAAGTTTTACAATTAACCATCAAAGTTGAAACTCAATTGAAAAAGAAAAATAAGGCTAAGAGGAGTAGTTCATACAATGACTACTACACTAATAGTTGGAAGGGAAAAGAAAGAAAGCATGATAAGAATCCTTCCAAGAGTCCCCAAGACCCACCTACTAGGTCCAACATGTCTAAGAATTCATAAGATACTCCTAACTCTTCTCAATGTTCCGGGACAAGTTCTATAAAAGGTTTTAAGTGCTTACGATATGGACACATAGTTTCCAATTGTCCTAAGAGAACCATGACCTTGAACCTCAAAGGAGAACTAGAGAATGAACATTCTTCTCCCTCTTTGTTGAGAATAAAGAAAATAGGGATTGAGATTAATCTCCCTTGTGTATAAACCACACATAGGGTAATCTATTTATAATAGAGAGAGGTACAATTAAAAAGAGTAACTGAAAATAAATAGAGTAAATAGAAGATATTGTTTGATATTGTGATTAACAATATCTAATAATATCTTAATAATATCACACAATATCTAAACAATATCTAACATTCCCCCTCAAGCTAGAGCATACAAATCGTATGTGCCAAGCTTGATACAAATATAATCAATTTTAGGCCTCTGTAAAGACTTAGTAAAAATATCTGCTAACTGATCACTTGAGTTAACAAACTCAGTCTTGATGTCTCCAAACATGATCTTTTCCTGAATGAAATGACAAGTGTCATTTGGGTAACATCTCCAAATTGTAACTCTTTAAGCAATTGTTTAAGCCAAACAAGTTCACAGGCAGTTGAGGCCATAGCTCTATATTCTGCTTCTACACTGGATCTTACTACAACACTCTGTTTCTTACTTTTCCATGAAATCAAGTTACCACCAATGGAGACACAATACCTAGATGTAGATCTTCTATCAGAAGGAGATCCTGCTGAATCAGCATCTGAATAAAAACAACTCTTGTATGGTTATTAAAACCATATAACAATCCTTTTCCATTGGATTTTTTAATATACTTCAAGATGCGAATGACTGCATTCCAATGATCTTCACATGGAGAATTAATAAATTGGCTTACCACACTGACTGCAAAGGAAATGTCAGGACGAATAACGGTAAGATAATTCAATTTCCCAACCAATCTTCTATATTGCTCAAGATCAGATATAGGCTCCCCCTAATTTGGTAGAAGTTTAGTATTGGGATCCATGGGTGTATCAACAGACTTTGAACTCATCAACCAAGTTTCCTCCAGAATATCCATGCCATACTTTCTTTGAGATATAGCAATACCATCATTGGACTGTGCCACCTCAATATTCAAGAAATATCTGAGTTTGCCAAGATCTTTGGTCTGAAAATGGTGACAAAGATGTTGTTTCAACTAAGAGATGCCATGGTTGTTACTCCCTGTAAGAACGATGTCATCAACATATACTATCAAGTAAACACATCCAGCACTCGAGTGTTGATAAAAGACAGAATGATATGCTTCACACTGAGTCATACCAAATTGTTGAACAACATTGTTAAACTTTCCAAACCAGACCCTAGGAGATTGTTTTAGGCCATATAGGGATTTACAAAGATGACATACCATCCCAGAAGACTCCCCTGAGCAACAAATCCAAGAGGTTACTCCATATAGATTTCTTCTTGCAAATCACCATTGAGGAAATCATTTTTAACATCTAGTTGATAAAGAGGCCATTGATGAAGAGCAGCCATGGCGATAAATAAACGAACAGACAAACGACAACGGGACCAGTTCCCAAGTTCCACTGTTATGAAGAGCACTTAATTCATCTGTCATGGCCTGACGGCAACTAGGATGGGCTAAAGCGTTACGGACAGTTTTTGGAATGGTCGCAGAAGAAAGAGAGGAAAGACATGTATAAAAAGGTAATGACAATTGATGATAACTCAAACCAATATAATGGGGAGAGGGATTACGGGTAGAACACATACCTTTTCGGAGGGCAATAGGAAGGTCAGACTCAAGTGTCAAAGCTGGAGGAGACAGAGTAGTTAGCACTTGAGTGGAATCACACGGTGGTGGTTGTGATAAGTTACGGCGACTATAAACCTGAAGAGGTGGTGGAGGAGAGTTGACTGTGGAGCAGGAACCGAGGGTGAAGAAGACACAGTAAGAGGGTCACAAACAATAGGAACATTAAAGGTGTTAGAAAAGTTGTCAGGATTGGATGGAGTCAGAGGTGAAGATGACTCTTAAAGTAAAAAGAGAACTCATTAAAGGTGACATCTGCAGACACAAAATAACGGTTAAGAAAAGGAGAAAAATATTTGTATCCTCTTTGTGATCTTGTAAACCCTAAGAAAACACACTTATATGATCTAGGAGAAAGCTTGTCAAGACCAGGACTAAAATTATGAACAAAACATGTAGACCCGAAAACTCTTAAAGGTAAGGGATGAAAAGGTTCATGAGGGAATAAAATGGAATGAGGTATGTTATTCTTTAAAACCGAAGAAGGCATACGATTAATGAGATAACAGGTAGTAAGAATGGCATCACCCCAGAAATGTTCAGGAACCTCGCCATGAATTAAAAGAGTGTGAGTGGTTTCCATAAGATGTCTATTTTTACGTTCAGCTACACCATTTTGTTAGGGGTATAAGCACAAGAAGTTTGATGTAGAATGTCGTGAGAAGCCATAAATTGTTTAAAAGAATGAGAAAGATATTCATGGCCATTATCACTACGCAAAACTCCAATAGAAACACCGAACTGAGTTTTAATTTCATTAAAAAAAGATTGAAAGATATGAAATAATTCCGACGATGTTTCATTAAAAATAACTAAGTGCATCTGGAATAATCATCAATGAAAGTAAGAAAGTATTGAAAACCTAAAGTAGACCTAACGCGGCTAGGACCCCAAATGTCAAAGTGAACCAAGGCAAAAGGGGACGAAGCATCACGTGTGACACTACAAGGAAAGGAAGTATGACTATGCTTGCCTAATTGACACAAGTCACAGTCCAAACGAGACAACTTGGACAAGGCAGGGACAAGCTGTTGTAACTTTACAAGGCTTGGATGACCTAACTGAGCATGAATAAGAGAGGGAGACTCCATAACTGCACCAACGTGTGTAGAGGGATGGAGATCATAAAGACCATGAGACTCATATCTTGTGCCAATCACCTGTTTCGAACTCCGGTCCTGTAAACAGAAAAAATTGTTGGTAAAAGAAACAACACAATCAAGAGAACGAGTTAGGCGACTGATGGACAACAGGTTAAAAGGAGACCCAAGGACATAAAGAACGTTATCAATGGTTGAAGAAGGGAAAAGTTTAACAGTGCCAACACCATGAGATGAGACTCGAGAACCATCATCCAATGTAATAGAAGGTAAAGGATTAGTAGAGGATAAAGAAGAGAACAAAGATTTGTTACCAGTAATATGATCAGTGGCTCCTGAATCAAAAACCCAAGGACCAGGAGAAGAAGATCGAGTCAGACCAACAAAAGATGTACCTGTGTGAGCAACAGATGCAGTGGAACTAGAAGACTGTTGATCCTTATACCATTTGAGAAATTTGTTGAACATAACATGTATATCGGATGAAACAAAGTGAAGGAGAGTTGTTAGTGATAAGGTACATGCTAGGACAAGTTTCTAAAGAGCTTGATTCCTCTCAAAGAGATAATATTTTCCACACAAGGTGCCTTATTAATAACAAACAATGTTCCCTCATTATAGATGGTGGAAGTTGTGTGAATGTGGCTAGCACAAGGGTGTAGATAGGCTTGACTTAAAAAATATCCCTCATGTCAATCCATATAAGCTATCATGACTTAGTGAGGAAGGTGAAATTAAAGTTTCCAAACAAGTCATCATCAACTTCGCAATAGGAAACTATACATATGAGGTATTGTGTCATGTTGTGCCTATGGAAGATACACATATTTTATTAGGAAGGCCATGCAATTTAACAACCATACTTTTCATGATGACCATTCCAACAAGTTTACCTTCCACTTCTAATTCAAAAATATCAAACCCTTAACTCTTACACCTAAGTAAGTCAAAAAGGACCAAGTTCAAATGCACAACAAGAAAAAGGAAGAAAAACCTCAAGTGGCACATGGGCAAGGCAATGAGACCAAGAAGAAAGGCATCATGATCTCCCACACTGGAGTGAAGAAGGTAATCCTTGCCCAAAAATATTTTTTAATAGCTTATCCTAGTAGGTCTTCTCCATCCTTCCAAAGTCCACCCACTTGATGTCCTCAAGACCTGTCATTGGTCTTAGATGAGTACAAAGATGTTTTTCAAGAACCTTCTAAGGTGCTTACACCTCTAAGAGGCATAGATTACCAAATTGACTTTGTATAAGGCTCATTTATGCCTAATAGGCCAGCCTATAGGATCAATCCTGAGGAGTCTAAGGAGATCCAAAAGCAAGTGGGAGAGTTGTTAGAATAGGGATGGGTGCAACATAGCATAAGCCCTTGTGCAATGCCTATTATTGTTGTCCCTAAAAAGGATATGAGTTGGAGGATGTGGATAAATTGTAGGGTTATAAACAACATCACCATAAAGTATATGCATCACATTCCTAGATTAGATGATTTGCTTGATGAGTTACATGGTTCCACGACATCTTCCAAGATAGACTTGAAGAGTGGGTATAATCAAATTACACTCAAAGAGGGAGATAAATGGAAAACCGCCTTCAATACAAAGTTTGGACTATATGAGTGGTTAGTCATACCTTTTGTTTTGACCAATACACCTAGTACATTCATGAGACTCATGCATCATGTGCTTAGAAAGTACTTAGGCAAGTTTGTGGTGATCTACTTTGATGACATCCTTATCTATAGCTTGTCTAAAGAAGAGCATGTTCATCATTCAAGAAGTGCAATAGAGATCCTAAGGAAGGAGTCCATGTATGCTAATAAATAGTAATGCATCTTTGGGATGGGTCATGTGATCTTGCTAAGATAAATGCGCAAGGGTTACTTGTGGACTAAGAGAAAGTGGTAGCTTTAAAGGAGTGACCAACACCCAAGAATATGAGTGAGCTTAGATTTTTCCATGGGTTGACTAGCTTTTACAGGAGGTTTGTGCCCAACTTTAGCACAATATTCACCCCCTTAAATGAGCTGGTAAAGAAAAATGTGCACTTCAAGTGGGGCAATGATCAAGTAAAGGCTTTTCCACCTCTTAAAGAAAAATTGATCAATACACCATTTCTAGCCCTTTCCAACTTCTCCAAGACATTTGAGGTTGAGTGTGATTCCTCCAATATGGGTATTGGGGTTGTGCTTCTTCAAAAGGGAACCCTATAGCCTACATTAATGAGAAGCTCAAGGGTAGTCACATCAACTACTCCACCAATGACAAAAACCTCTATGATCTTGTGAGAACTTTACAAACTTGGCAACACCACCTTCTTTCGAAGGAGTTTGTGATTCATAATGATCATGAATCGTTAAAGATTTTGAAAAGCCAAGGCAAGTTAAATAGGATACTTGTTAGGTGGGTAGAATTCATAGAACAATTCTCATATGTGATCAAATATAAGCAAGAAAAAGCCAACATTATGGTTGACACACTCTCTAAGCATCACTATATCCTCTTTCTTGTTGAAACTAAATTTCTTAGTTTTGATCACATTAAGGATTTGTACTCTTAAGATGATGACTTCTCCATTTATAGTGAGTACCACCTAGGGACAAGCAAATACTTTTACCTCCACAATGATTACCTTTTAAAGGTAAGAAGGTTTGCATACTAAAGGATTTATTAAGATCCTTACTCATTAGGGAAGCTTATGAAGGAGATTTGATGGGGCATTTTAGGGCCAAAAAGACTCTAAAAGTATGAAAAGAACATTTCTTTTGGCCTTACATGAGAAAGCATGTTCAGAAACATTGTGAGAACTCCATAGCATGCAAGAAGGCCAAGTCTAAGGCACAAACCCATGGTCTTTACACTCCCTTACCCATCCCTTTTTTGCCTTAGGGAGACATTTCTATGGATTTCATACTAGGGCCTCCAAGGTCTAATAAAGGTCGAGATTCTATCTTTGTGGTGGTGGATAGGTTTTCAAAGATGACCTCATGGCATCTCTAGGACCATTGTGAGTCATAGGGACACAAATTTCTTAAGCCATTTTTGGAGGACATTGTGGGGGAAGCTTAGAACCAAATTGCTCTTTTTTACCACTTGTCACCCTTAAATCAGTAGCCAAACCGAGGTAATTAATAGGACTTTCGGTCAAATGTTGAGGTCCATGATAGTCCATAACCCTAAGGACTAGGAAGATCTTTTCTTCCTCATATAGAGTTTTCATACAATAGGGTGGTGCACTCCGCAACTTCTCATTATCCCTTTAAGGTTGTCTATGGTTCAATCCCCTAAGACCTTCAGATCTCCTTCCCCTTCCCACTCATGAAGCATGGACTTGTCAAGATGGGAAAGCACATGCTAAGATGATCCAAGACTTGCATTCTCAAGTCAATGATAACATAGAAAGGAAGGTGGGGAAATACCAAAGGTTTGCCAATAAAGGAAGGAAAGATGCCACCTTCAAAGAGTATGATTAGGTGTGGCTCCATTTGAGGAAAGAGAAGTTCCCTACTCAAAGGAAGTTCAAGCTCCACTCTAGAGGGAATGTCACTTTCCAAGTCACTAGAAAAATAAACAATAATACTTATGAGTTAGATTTACCACCTAGCTATAAGATGAGTCAGACTTGTAATATGGGTGATCTTTCTCCTTTTGATGTAGGGTTCAAGAATTTGTGGCCAGAATCTCTACAAGAAGGGGGGCATGATGAGTCCATAATTCACCATGAAGCAATGGAAGACCTTCCAAGAAGATTTACCATAAGCATTATTAGAAGGGAGGCGTCTAACCCTTCTTCTTTTTCCTTATTTTCTATTACTTTATGTGACATTCCTAAGTTTACTTTTGTTAACTTGACTTTGGTTAACTTGACTGTTGACATGTTAACTTTTTGGCTTATTTGTTTTGTAGGATACATTTATGCTAAATAGGAGGAGGATTGCACTACATGTAGTGGAGGAAAACCTTGGGCTTGTACACAAACATTACGTGTGCATATTGGAAAAGTGTAAGGGCCATGTTCTCCTTCTAAAAAGGAGTCAAGCTCGTACGTTTTGAAGAAGACTTGGTAATCAAGCTAGGTCACTTTGGTCACCTTTCACACCAAAGTTGTCACCTTTTGACCTAGTTTCTAGAAGTCTGATTTATCTTTTTGTAGGAACACCCTTATGCTTTGTATATTTGCTAAGAGGCCCCTCACCATCACCTATTTAAGGTGATCTTCAAGACATGTAAAAGGGTTGAACATTTTGGGAGTAAAGTTACTATCTTATTTCGACCTTGTAAGGTGCTCTCCTTTGATTGTCTTCTTCACTAGCCTTATGTTGAGCAAGCAACTCAAGTGGCAGCATCATACACTTATCTTGAGTTGGTTGCCTTTGTTCCCTTAGTGACCTGCCATCACTTTGAGCTTCCCCTCCTCTTTCATGTTTTCCATCTTTTACTTCATCTTTCTTCTTTAGTGCATTTTCAATTCAGCAATGATGATACTCTTGTGTTTTTGTTTTGTTTTCTTGTATAATTGAATCCTCTCCTTCTTTAGAGTACTTCAAAGTGAACCTTCACATCTAGATAACTTGGTTATCTTAATGTCCAATAGGGATCTTCCTAAAGCTTTATTAATTTCCAAAACACCATATTTGTTGATCTCTAAAATGGGTCATTATCATAAATCAATCAAGGTATTTGAGAGTTTCTTTTATAAAATTTATTTTTACTCTTAAGTATTTTTTATATTCTTCCAATTATGTTACATGTTATAACACTAAAATATGAATGTAACTCATTAAAAATGGATTGAGTTAATCCCATTAACTATTTTGGTAAGTTAAAAACTATGTGATTTAACCCATTATAGGTTAGTTTACTCACTTAAATTTTGTTCTTTCAACTTAATTTTATATATTTATTATTATATATAATGAGAGTGGACTGATTAGACTCATCTATCTATAATAGCAAATAAACATATTTGCATATTTTACTAATCATTAATCACAATTCAAAATAATATCATAATAATAAGAGAAAAATAAAATTTAAAACTTATATAATTGTATAAATAAATAAATAAAGTATTTAAATACTATCAACAATATTCAAATATTTAAATGAATTAAATTGTGAATCTAGATAATTAAAAGTAATAAACAATTTTAATAAAAAATAACGAAAAAATTATAAAAAATAATAAACAATTATGATGAAAAATAATAAAAATAATTATAAAGAATAAAATCTGTATATTTTGGATGAACTTATTCAATCTAACTCTAACAGTTTAATTTGTGAGTTAAATGTTTCAACTTCAGTTTAATTGACATTTAAAGAAATTATAAAATTTTCAATCTAACTAAACTTGAATTGATGATGAATTTAAACTTATTTTGACGCCTAACACGATCTTTAAACTAAATGAATGAAACATCTAAAATAGTAATACAAATAATACAACCTGGTCACGGAGACAAATGTGCACAATTACTTGGAGAGGACAAGCCAACAAGTACTTTTCGGCTTGTTATGTTTGTATTTTAGGTTATAAATATGCTGGAAATTGTTATCAATACCCCATAATTGTTTCGAAATTAAATATTTAATAAACTATAAAATTCTAATTTAAGTATCTAAGAGAATATTTAACTTATTATTATTGTTGTTAATTGATCTTTAAAATATATATATATATATATATATATATATATATATATATATATATATATGCTGGAAATTGTTATCGATATCTCATAATTGTGTGAGAAAAGAAGTCCATCATCGATGGGAACTTACTTTGGGACTTACTTTTAATGTTATAAAAGAAGCCAAGTGTTTCCTTAGAAAATCATCCCAAATTCTCTCTCATCTTATTCCTTTTGCTTTATTTGTTTAAGAGAAGAATTAAGAGAGAATATTAGTTTCTCCTCTAAGAGAGAAGGTTAGTTTCTCCTTTAAGGTTCTCCTTGTATTAGTTTTCCTATTTCCAAGAGAGGGGTTGTCATTGTTTTCTCCTTGGGATTAGAGAGAATGGTATGTAATTTTTCCTTTCCTTGAATAAATTATATTCATTGCCTATTATCTATTTTTGTTCCTTTATTTTCATCTTGTATTTTAGTTATGAGTACTTGTGCTGGTACTCTGATACCCAACAGTGGTATCAGAGCTGTTGGTTCGTATGATTATATTCTGCTGCTATTGTCATTAGAATAGTGTTGTGATAGTGGATAAAGTGTGGTAGTGTGAAAGTGCATGTCTAGGAAAGTTTTGGCTAGGAAAGACTTGGTACTTAAGTGTGTCCATTAGTGACCCACCTCTCTTTCCTGGGAATTACCTGGTGCACTGGTTCACGGTCTGCTTCCATTGTTCCAGTAGACAGTACTATTCATAGTGAGAAGTGCATAAGTCGATTTTAAAGCCATGACAACAAGATACGAGATAGAGAGGTTCAATGGGAAAAATTTCTCATTGTGGAAACTGAAGATAAAGGCAATTTTGAGAAAGGACAATTGTCTAGAAGCAATTGAAGAAAAACCT
>Ga0214543_1002153_pt1 | contig 38771 bp, 22 predicted proteins | sample CNSS2metaG_FD_160094 | JGI IMG/M metagenome (GOLD analysis project Ga0214543, IMG submission 160094) | Root nodule microbial communities from cowpea collected in UCLA plant growth center, Los Angeles, California, USA - CNSS2 | ecosystem: Host-associated > Plants > Roots > Nodule | place: USA...
AGGGGATGACATCAAGTGGATTACAGTGTGAAGTTTGTGTTGTTCAGTTTAAGTAGATTAAAGGTGAAAATGGGTGGATTAAGAGTAAAGTTTGTTCAAGTTTGTGAGTGATTTAATAGATGTGATAGATTAAAACTTATATTTAAATCATAAAAAAACAAGATTACCAAATTTTACTTTATTTTAAATAGTAATTAAAAATTATCATGATAAAAGTTTGATTTATCGTAGAAAAAAATATGAAAATGTATAAATGAAATTAACATATTTTAATAATAAAATATTTAAAAGATAATGTAATAAAAAAATTTATAATTAAAAATTACTTTTTAAACCTTATTTTATTACAATTTTTAAAATTTCGTGATTAATTATTTTTGTAAAAATAATATGAAAGGTCATGTTTTGACATCATTTCCATAATTAAGCTGAAAAATAAGTTGTGGACATAATTGTAATCTTGATATCACCCTCAAACCAAGACATAACAGACATGATTTAAAAATAGAAGAATTTCCCTCCTCCTTTCGCTCTCTCTCTCTCTCTCTCAAGGTTGATTGGATGGAGAGGGAGAGAATGACATCAAGTGGATTATAGTGTTGTTCACTTTAAGTGGATTGAAGGTGAAACTTGGTGGATTAAGAGTAAAGTTTGTTCAAGTTTGTGAGTGATTTGATGGATGTGATAGATTAAAAATTATATTTAAATCATAAAAAAACAAGATTACCAAATTGTACTTTATTTTAAAAATAATTAAAAATTATCATTATATAAGTTTGATTTATCCAAGAAAAAATATGAAAATGTATAAATGAAAGTACCATATTTTAATAAAAAAATATTTAAAATTTAATGTAGTAAAAAAATTCGTAATTAAAAATTACTTTTTAAACCTTATTTTATAAATATTTTCAAATTTTCCTTATTAATTATTTTTGTAAAAATAATTTAAAAAGTCATATTTTTACATCATTTTCATAATTAAGCTGAAAAATTAATTCTGGACATAATTTTAATCTTGATATCACCCTCAAACCAAGACATAACAAAGATGACTTAAAAACATAAGAATATCCCTTTTACTTTCCCTCTTTCTCCCTCATGGTTGTTTAGATGGAGAGGGAGGGGATGACATCAAGTGGATTACAGTGTGAAGTTTGTGTTGTTCAGTTTAAGTAGATTAAAGGTGAAAATGGGTGGATTAAGAGTAAAGTTTGTTCAAGTTTGTGAGTGATTTAATAGATGTGATACATTAAAACTTATATTTAAATCATAAAAAAACAAGATTACCAAATTTTACTTTATTTTAAATAGTAATTAAAAATTATCATGATAAAAGTTTGATTTATCGTAGAAAAAAATATGAAAATATATAAATGAAATTAACATATTTTAATAATAAAATATTTAAAAGATAATGTAATAAAAAAATTTATAATTAATTTTGTAAAAATAATTTCAAAAGTCATGTTTTTACATCATTTTCATAATTAAGCTGAAAAATAAATTGTGGACATAATTGTAATCTTCATATCACCCTTAAACCAAGACATAATAGATATGATTTAAAAATAGAAGACTTTCCCTCTTCCTTCCCCTCTCTCTCTTTGTCAAGGTGGATTGGACGGAGAGGTAGATGATGAATTCAAGTGGAGTAGAGTGTGAAGTTTGTGTTGTTCACTTTAAGTGGATTAACGGTGAAAATTGGTTGATTTAGAGTAAAGTTTGTTAATGCTTGTGAGTGATTTGATGAATGTCATAGATTAAAAATTATATTGAAATCAAAGAAGAACAGGATTATGAAATTGTACTTTATTTTAAAAGTAATTAAAAATTATCATTATATAAGTTTGATTTATCCTAGAAAAAATATGAGAATGTATAAATGAAAGTAACATATTTTAATAGAAAATATTTAAAAGATAATGTAACAAAAAAATTTATAATTAAAAATTGGTTTTTAAAACTTATTTTATAACAATTTTCAAATTTGTTATTTTTACATCGTTGTCATCATTATGCTAAAAAATAAATTGCGAACATTATTATAATCTTGATATCACCCCGAACCAATGCGTAAGAGACATGATTGAAAAATAGATGAATTTCCCTTTGCCTTCCCCCTCTCTCTCCCTCATCGTTGATTGGAGGAAGAGGGATAGAATGAATTTAAGCGGATTAGAGTGTGAAGCTTGTCTTGTTCACTTTAAGGGGATTAAAGGTGAAAGTGAGTGAATATAGAGTAATGTTTATTGAAGTTTGTGAGTGATTTGATGCATGTGATAGATTAAATATTATATTGAAATCAAAGAACAACAAGATTACCAAATATTACTTTATTTTAAAAATAATTATAAATTATCATTATATAAGTTTGATTTATAGTGGAAAAAATATGAAAATGTGATGACAAACGCCAGCCTTGGCCAAATGCAGACAAGAAGAGTGGTCCTCAACTGTTGACAAGGCCCAAGCTTTTATCTTTTGGGCCAACATTGTTTAAATACTAGATTAGGATTTTATTTTGGGCTTTGTATTTTGGGCCCAATAGAATAGGATTTTCTTTGGGTCATGTATTGGGCCTTAGAGGAAATTGGGCTTTAGAAGTAATTTTGGACCAAAAAGGGGAATTGGGCCAAATGGGCCAAGAGTAGTGTGTCTACTCTAGAAAAGCCTAGAAGCTTCTCAAACTTGATCTCCAAGGATGAGAGTTAGCTTCCCATGGCAAGACAAGTGTGACTTGCTTAGGTGGCAAGTCACACCTCCCACATGCTCCTTTTTGGCTCCAAAATTCAACTTCCTAGACTCCTTTTTCCCTCCACTTTTGGGAGACTCCTTGGTCTCATTTTAGCCTATAAATAGAGAGCTTAGGACCCTTGTATTTTCATTCATGAAAATACTAAGAAATTCTGTTGAGATGACTCCAGACTCCTCTCCTTTTGTGAATCAACTTAGGCTAGAGTCCTCCTTCTTGGTTTCCTCTAGCCCCCTTCCTTTAGTGTTGGCCCAACCTCACTTGAGAGCTTCTCCAAACACCATTGCCGCTTCATTTCTCCTCTCATCTTCTAGCTTCCGCACCTTCATCATTCTTCATGGAAGCCTCATCATTTCCGCATGGCTTCTCTTTGGCTTCCTTACTCTTGAAGATGGACTCATCACCTCCCGCATCACCTCGAAGGGTCCTCGGCTGAGGGTTAGGCAGATCGGAATGAGGGTACATGAACCCCCCCCCACATCACCTCGGAAGGCCCTCGGCTGAGGGTTACACCATCAGTAAGAACTCGGTTGATGCTTACACCAAAGGACCTGCAACATCCAACTCCACCAAGCTTGGAAAATCTCGCATATAAGTCAGCCGAAAAGGTATGTCTACTAAACCTATTTCCAGGAAAATTGTCTTAGATACACCAGTTAGATCAAATTACTTCACGAAGCGGTATAACGGTAAACACAATTACACATAATTCATAAAGTTCAAAGTTCAGCAGAAGGGCACAAGAGTTGCATCTGCTCCAAAGCAGCTTCAAAACCAAGACCGTAAGTAGAAGCGGCTTCATTAGCGAGCTTCTTCTCCAAAGCCCTCCAAGATCGCTCTTTCTCAGCAACCTCCTCTTCCATCCGACGTATAGTCGCTTCCAAGTCAGTCACTCGCTTACCGCTCTCCTCCAACTTCTGCTTAAACGCTTGGAGTTTATCCACTCAGCCACAAGACGAGCTACCTCCTCTTTTGCCAATGTCAACTTAGACCGAATAAGAGTCATCTCCTTGCTACATTGATCATCGACCACACTTAAGCGGTTCATCTTACCGCAAAGAGCAACTATCAATACACCAGCCTTGTGAAGAAATGCGTGAGCATCCTCCTGAAGGAAGGAAGTTTCTTGGTTCAACAAACATTGTAAATCCCTTTCGAAAATGTTATGAGAAAGGTTGTGAGCAGTATGGTTAAAGTTCGAGTCCTAGAAACTGTGACAAACGTTGCTTGAACCTTCAACAAGCATCGTCCCCTTGGAAGAGAGCGTATGCTCTAACTTGACAGAAGCTGTGACCGCATCCTCACTTGGAGTTCGTGAAATCCCCACTGGACGTCGCCGCTTCAAACTCGGTCTAGACAAGGTCTCCTCTACATCTGAAAGCACTGGCAATACCTCCGGAGTGGGAGGATCATAGGAGATAGCCTTCATACTCCTCAAACGACGAGCCAGGTCTTGCTTGGTCATTCCCATTCGCGCCTCTACAAAAATATACACAAGGTTAGAATGTATCAAAAAGTAATTTCCTTGAAAGTCTAGATATTATGCATGTACTAATGTGAAGTTTGAGGTTGCCCGGCTGGAACTCCAAGAGAATCAGTTGTTTAGTGTCAAAAGTCACCCCTAGTTCTCCCAACATGAGGCAATATTCCCTCTCAGAAGGAGTAAGGTCGGCTAATTGCCGAGCTCCCAAGTTGCTGGATTTTGGGTCCAGTACAAAGGAAATCCAGTCAGGAGGTCGGCCTTACGTGGGGAAGCCCTAACTTTAAGGAAAGCACCCTTGAATCCCTTGTAAGAAGACTGGAACAGCGTTAATAAACCCCTACCTCCAACATTATTCACCGATAGCCACATTTGTCTCAGATTTTTCTTCATCTCAAAAAAATACAGGAAGGTATTTGGCGTCGGTACAACTCCAAAATGAGTACATAGAATGTGGAAACCCCTAATAAAAGCCCAGCTATTCGGGTGGAGTTGATTCGGGGCGACATTCAGGATAGACAACACACCCTTCTCAAAAGAACTTAGAGGAAGACGAAGACCAACCTTAGAGAACAAGGTCGAATAAAAGAAACAAAACGGCCCTAACCGATCGCTAGACTCATTTGCACAAACCGGCTCGTCTAATTCACATCGAACTACAAGAACATCCTCTTCGTCACTCTAACACAAGGGTTGTCCACGGCGGAACCAAGCTATAAAGTTGTCCGAAGTGAAGCTGGACGTCTCTCTACGAAGGGGTAACGGCGCCCAGGGATAGAAATCATCATAAGACGTCATCATAGTACAGATAAAACAAAATACCTCTTAACCAAATCACGGCACAAACAAACCTCTCCCTCAACCTAAGTTCAGCGACGAAACTGCAAAACCACCAAGAAAATAATTAAACAATAACCATCGACGATTGCAACTAAACATCACTCTCCCCAAAAAAGCTCGAAAAAACTACAGCTTCGAATCAACATTCATAAAACCAACACTAAAAACCCTAGACATGCGACAAACGGCAAAGAACACCAGAAAACCAAAGGAGCACAATAGAAGAAGTGTGAAAATTAATCAAAAGTAAAAGCGAGAAACAAAAAAGAACACCTGTTGTCGGAGATGCCTGGAATTGCGACCATCGCGAGGAGAAGCGCAAGAGAAAATGAAGTAAGAGCACCAAAAAACGAAATGGGAAGAGATTCAAAAAATCTCCAGAGAAAACATAAGAGAAGCGTGTGAGAGAAGCTGTCTTAAATGTTGAAAAGACGCATGGCAGTTTTCTTGCATAGGGAAATTAAAACGTCAACCCACATGGCACAAACCCATTAGCCACGCGCTGCACGCTACTTCAGACACACGCCAGGGAAGTCTGAACGACCTCTTCGCTCCATTGTCTAAAAAGGTGCTCGAGGTCTGAGGGTTAGTGTACGCCCTAGAGACCAGGCTTCGCCCGACCTAGCTGATGCCATTCATTGTGTCGATATGGGCCAGATAGGTCATAAAGTCATCCTATCTCGGGCCGATTTGAGACCGACCTTGACGTTGGGCTAGCAGACGACCAATCTATAAGCTAGGTCAATACGCGACCTGGACCAATACGTGACCAAACTATCTATGGGCCGATCTAGAACCGATCCACAAACTAGGTCGATTTCAAGAGAACTTATGTTCAGGGCCGATCTACGACCGATTTAGGAGGGATATTTGTTCTCAAAACTGCACCACTTTCCCTCTTGGTAGGGGGTACATGACCACGTTCCCATCCGTTTCGGCATTCCCAACAACATTCCACCACCATAGGGTAACCGAACAGAGGACGAGGAAGGACCGATATAAAGCAGGCACCATACTCCAAAGAAAAGGTAGACATTTTCGAAGAGAAAAAAGAGAGAAAGAGAAATATTATTGAGTATCTGGTGAAGAGGACGAACTGTACCCACTATGCATCTCGGGCACTCTTCTGCGAGAACAAATCCTTAAAGTATTATAAATTGTAAATTAATCCCTAAATATTTTATATTAATAAGTCCTTAATTGATTTTTACTCTTAACAACTTAATTGGAAGGTTAGGGCCCAACCATTTTTTGCTCGAGAAGGTCAACCTTACCTAACACGGGTTTAGCCGAACCTGACATTGTTAGATGTGGGTTCGATCTTAGCCAACCATATTTAAGCTTGAATTAGCATCGTTTGATCTAAACTAAGTTTAACATGGGCCTAACTTGACTCGTGTTGAGGAGCACCTGACTCGACTTAGTCCAATGTTTCTCAACTTGACTCGGTTTGTTATGACCCGACTCAATTGGCTTCACGTGGGATCCAATCAACTTGGCCTGAGGTAAGCCCGAGTTGAGTCTACCTTCGGTGAGCTTGACTCGACATAGCTTGCGAAAAGCCTAACTCAACTCATCTTAAGGTGGCACGACTAGATTTGGCTTAAGGTGTGTAAATCCGAGAATTTTAAATAATTATTTAATAAATATGGGTAGTGGAAACCTTTATGGCATATAATGCTAGAACTTATGATGTTGAATAGTACTAGTTCAAATGGTTCAGAGTATATATAAGTATAAATTACCAAGAAACACAAATTGGCTTGATGATTGTGCATGTACTTGGTAATTGAGAGGTTATGATTGGAATTGAATTTTATTTTAATATAATTAAATTAGTTTAGGGCTGGAAAAGGAAAGGGGTGTCAAGGAGGTGGAGATAGTGGGAGATCAAAGGGAAGGCAACTTAGATCAAGGAGAAAGCTAGAAACACGTTTGGAGCGATGAATCCAGGTTAGGGAGCAACCTTATGTGTTTAAATTCAATTTTTATATGATTTGATGTTGTATGATCATTGTGTGTACCTCTCTTTCTGTCAAATTTTGTCATTGTGCATGTTTTTGAAAATTTTTCAGAAACCGCCAACTGTCTTGAAGACCCGCTAGGCGATACATGTGCCTGAACCCAATTTTCTAGGTTTTGGGGATGAACCACCTGGCGGCTATGTTCTTCCCGCCAGGCAACGCAAACTAGGTTACCAGTTGGTTTTAGTGGTTCTTTGATGTCTACGCGGCTTAAATTGACTATACATGCACAATTGTGTGGAATTTTGATGTGATTAAGGGCATGGAATTATGTTTTACATGAAATTGGTATGAAGAGTGAACGGGGGTTAGGGTTCATGTTGGGATTGGGGATGAATAAACATGATTTTTGATTATGATTTATGATATGTTTCATGAAAATGATCTTAAATTAAACAAGCATGACCTCTTTATGATGTTGAACATTAAAATTATGTCAAAATATGTATTGAAATTGGTGATTGGGGATTTTAGGGTTCGCGTAGGTGCAGAAAATCTGGAAGTTTGCATAATAGTATGCATCGCCTGGTAGTACATGAACTGCCGCCAGGCGACACATCAGGGTAGTGGGGCAATCTATTTCTGTTTTAGTGTTTGGTGTCTTTGTGTGGTTATCCTTAAATTATGTGCATAATATTGTGAAATTGGGCATAGGATGTGAGAAGAAAACATAAGTATGTAATTAAATTAAATATATGCATGATTGTGTGATGATTGGGATTAAAAGAGGTTAAAGGTGATGTTTTCTAGACTGTGATGTGGTACAATGTTTGTTTGACATCTTTAATTATGTGCAATGGGATTTAATTCAGTGTGGTATGTTTACTTGGTAAAAGATCATGTGTGAGTGAATCACCTTGATAATTGAATAATCACATGACCTAAATTGTAAAACCATGAGTAAGTTGAATTGGGATTGAGTCATAGGATTATGACTAGATAATTGAAATTGTGCTATAAATTGAATGTTGAGTGTTTGAGGTCCTTTAGGACCTGTCCAAAATGCCAAAACTAGTAGTACTTGCGCTACTGGTATGGCACATGGCGACGCGGGATGAGCTGCCAGGCGATAGAGACCCAAAATAGTGGCAGTGGCCACTAAACTCATGTGGTGCCTGGCAGAAGGGGCAGAGGCACTAGAAGGTGTATGGTGCTTGGCAGCGTGTGGGTTCTGCCAGGCGGTCTGGATTCAGTTCTTGCCGAGCGATGCGAGGGAGGCGCCAGACGGTTCCAGGTGCAAAAATGGATTGTGAGGAAGATTCTACACAGCTTTGGATGGAGGTCTTGAGGCAATGCTTTTTTGGGGGCTCAGTTATGAGTGTAACTTATATTGGGCTAACACGTGGCCACTCGAGGTTGTAGCCAGGTGGTTTTGGAAGTCCAATAGAGTGTGCGAGATCGTGGATCGTATTAATGAGTTCAAAAATTTTTCCTCCTCGGTGTTATCTGACGAGTTTTGTAGTCTTGGGACAAATATGGACTGCGGTTTGTATTAGGGAACTCCACTTGATTGTGTAGATTGTGACTGTGACAAGATCATTCCCATGTGTGGACTATAGGTGGTGGCCTGTAGTCGGAGGGGCGAGTAGACACTCATGATAGTAAGGATCGATTAATGTAATCATCAAAGGGTGTAGGATCAAGAGGCGTCCAGAGGAAGATACGAATGTTTGGGCCTGAGGTTTGAAGTGTATCATAAGTGTTAGGGGTTAAATTGTTATTACAATGTACCTTGTAATGTATTTTTATTTTGAGCTCACCATATCTTTGTGTGTTTAGCGATGATCATGTAACTCGTTACATGGGAGCAGATGTTGATGTAGGTGAGCATGTGGATACTTAGAGCTGGAATGGGGTCAGCATGGGAATTTTTTTACCTGGGATTATCTTTATGGATTTTATGAATTAATTTTTGTAAACAGTTACTATGAATCATTTTATATTTGTAAGCGTTGAACGTATTTATGAATTTTATCTTTTGGCGTAGATAAACTAAAGTTTTAATTTTCTCGCGATTTTGGGAAAGTGTTTCATTAATAAATGTAGTTTATTAATATTTCTATTATTTTAATTCTAAATATGTAATATCCGGCTAGGATGTGACAAGGTGGGCTCAACTTAACTTGGCCATATGTAAGCCTAACGAAACTTGGCCTAACATGGATCTGACTAGACTCTATCTGACATGGGCCTAACTTGACTCTATTTGACATGAGTCTAACTTGAGTTTATTTAATGTGGGCCTAACATGAATCGATTTGATATGGGTGCCACTCTACTCAAGCTAACATGGACATAACTATACTTGGCCCAACAAAGGCCTTACGCTACTTGAGTTGATGCAGGTTTGACTTTACTTAAACCTAAGACGGTTTAACTCCATTCAACTCGACACAATTTAATCGGGCGTGGGTGCAAATAAACTTAGATTGACACAAGCTCGACTTGACACGATCCAATTTGGGTCAACTCAACTCTGCTTGATATGGACTCAACTTGGCTTGGTCTAAGGTAAGCTCAACTTAACTAACTCCCAACTTAATTAAGCCCAAGGTGGGCCCAAATCAACTTAACCTGAGTGGAAGTCATTTAACTTAACCTGAGGTGGGTGACTTGACTCAGTCTTATATGAGTCTAAAATGGACCCTACACTACTTGGCCTAGTGGACCTAACTTGACTTATCCTAAAGTGGGCTCGACTTGACTTAGCTCGAGGTGGGTCAACTTTACTTGCTTGAGGTAGATCCTACTCGACTTGGTATGAGGTGCGTCTAACTTGACTCAGCCTAAGGTGCATCCGACTCAATTTGATTTGAGATGTGTCCAACTCGACTCAACTTGGTGATTTTCCAACTTGTCGTAGACCTAGCTTGACTCGACCTAGCATAGACTCAATTCAACTCAATCCAATGTGGACCTTATCCACCATGGTTTGACCTAAACCTCGTCTGTCCAAACCCAATCCGACTGACCTACTTAACTTGGACCTGATCCAATCCTATCCAACTTGACTTGGGAGTATGAAATAAACCTAGTGTCAAATTCATATTGAGTTTGAATTTGGATTGAGGAAATGCTTTTCATGGTATAAAGATTTTAAGTAACTTTTTTTTCTTTTTAATTTTTCAATAAGCCTTTTACTTTAAAAATGTTTCATGGGTGTTTGTTGGCATTTTGGCTCCATGAACTTTTTCTTATATGGGTTTTATGACTCCTGTAAACTTTTTGACCCCAACTCATGGGTCAGAATCAAAGCCGAGGAAGGATAGAGACGAGGAAAGGAAAATAAAAAATAACATTAGCTGCAACATCGGGGCTCGATGTTGAAGCTAGCTTAAACGATACCATCAAAGAGATCAAGCGTGGTATGAACAAGAGTGGGAAAATCTAGACCTCAATCCTGAAGTTCTAAGGTGTTACCTCCAACACACCGCACTTTGACGTGTCACGGAAGGACATACAAGAAAGATTCGGGAACATCTTTCTACAACAGCTAAAGAAGATCATGATTATACCACCACCATTCATACACATATCTAATAAGATGGTCTACAAGGTATATTCAGACTTAGTGCGTCCTCACCTTCCACCATCTATCAACATTAAGAAATTGCATCACGTAGGGGAAAGAAGGGTTTGAGATTTTTGTGTCTCAACCAGTTGAAATTACATGTTCAGTTGGAATTGTGTGCTCGGTGAACACTTTAAACGGACATTGAATCATATTTAAAATTTTATTGTCATAATATACAACATATTTAATAAAATACAAATTCTTCAAGTAAAATCTTAAATTTAATTAGAAACAACAGAAGTCGTAACTGCATCTAAGTGTAATCTTATTAAAATTATACCTTCGCGAATACACGTGAATGTGTCGCTACAAAGTGCCAATAAAGAGGACCAAAAGATTCACGGTACATATTATCATCAAAGCGTTAAGTAAAAGAGAAAGTTATACAATAAATTGTGGTGAAAAGGGTTTATATGAACCTTTCACCATCAATTAATCATAGGCCTTCCCATTTGTAATTGCGCATCCTCTCCCCTTTGCTCAACAGCAAATCTCAAGAAATCATCCGGAACAGGAATATTTAACTCTGAACATACGAGTTGGACAATTTTTCCGGTGACACCTCCAAAGGACATTTTGTTCAGTGTCACAGCAATAGAGAACTTATTGGTAACATCACAAAAACCTGTGGACCCACCCATTCCCGAGTGACCAAATGCAATTGATGATCCATCCTTAGACGTAAACCTCTTAAATCCTAGGCCAAAACCTCCATTTGGCAAAGTTAAATTCTCGTAGTCTCCTGTACCCAAGAATTCATCAATAATCCTAGGATTCCGGTAGACTTTTCCAGCAACATGGTTTCTAAGATTACTACCAATTATGCTGCTACTTGTATCGTCGCTACTGCTACTTTCTCTGTTAATATTGCTGCCCTCATCAGCCTCTAAATCATCATAACTTGAAACTTTTTCATAAGTTCTGTTAGTACTAACAGTAGGCATAGTTGTTTGCTTCCGTCCAATGCATTTTTGCTTTTTGGGGGCTTTCTGGGAAGAATTTAATTTGGGGATATGAGGATGGCTTCCAAGTAATGGCTTAGAAGCAGAAGAATGAGGTGGTGGTATCTTACCACCATCAGCTAGGGCTGCATAATAACGTGCAAGTGCCCGGGCTGATACATGTCCATTGCCTGCTGGTATGATTGCACGGCGAGCATTCAGTGTATTGAAAACAACAGGTAAAGTGGTTGCCACTTGAGCAATTTGCTGAGGTTGGAAGGTGGAGGGAAGGTCAGAACGATTATTTAGTGCTGATAGCTTGCTTAAATCATCTGTATCTACAGTCAGGGCAGCAAGACGTGATTCCACACCTAAAAATGTAAGCAATGAACCATGGTTACAATTTACAAAGAAATCAAAAGAGAAATACTATTAGAGACATTCGATAAGAAAAAAAATATATTTTCACAAAAATTGAAAGCCACTTTGTTTTTAAATTGATTCATGATTTAAAAGATTTGTACATGACAATGAAAACCATAATCAATGAAAATAACATGTTGCTTCCATGTTAACTGTACAAATATTTGAAAACAAAATAAAACAAGGTGACATTTTGTAATTATTTGTAGAAATAAAAAAATGATAGAAAAATCTGGTACTAAACAGGTTCCGAATTTCGTTACCTCCAACTACTATGGGCTACACAAAAACAAAATAAAATAACAAATATTACTCATCAAAAGTTACCTGGTGGAATCCCTACATATAGCTCCCCTTCAATATGAAGGGGGCGAATTATTGCTTCTTCAAGAATCTCCTGAAATTTCTTGCCAGATGCATGCTGTTTTTATCCAAATAAATTATTAGAACATGATAGAAACCCAACTGGTTAAGCAACATTGTGAAAAAATAATAACTTAAACCTACTGCAACCATGCCAAAATAACTATTTCATATACACAGGCAACATCAAATATGTTCTACACCAACAAACAAATTGGAGAGACATGCCATAAGCATAAACACATAATCTATACGCGTGTAAGGTGGCTATTTTAAACAAATGGTGTAACTTCACCTTGAACTTAATAAAATGGGTAAACCTTAAAGGATTTATGTGGACAGGTTGTGTTTGGAAGTATGAATTTGGGTCCAATAATTAGAAATTGAGTTTCGAAACAAAATTCATTTGTTACCTAATTTATTTTTGTTTTTTGTTGTTGTAATTTAAAATAGGACTTTTATTTTATTTTAAATCTGGTGAAAGGTATAAGAATTATTTTTTTATTCTATGCAAACTGTCCTCCATGCACGATTTCCTTTTTTTTTTAGTATTGAACACTATTGTTTTCATGGTTGGATAAGACTAAGAAACTTTTGATTGAATTGGGTTGTAAGGACAAGAAGCATGAACTTAACAAATAAAGGCAACCAGAAGTGAAAGTCACATGAATTCTGAGCCGAAAGAAATAGAGTTGACACTTGTTATAGTTATGGTAACTCCTAATAATAAGCCTCCAAAGTCCATGATGAGAACATACAACACTATTTGCGGCTTCTTTCGGGATAAGGTATGTGAGACTTTTCATTGCACATATTTAAAATTGGTAAACTCCAAATTTTACCACTGCTCTCTGTCCAAATACATGTTATGTGTTACTATTAACTAAAAAATTAAGCATAAAAAATAAAAAGAAACTCCATACACATTATTGGTGTTGGTATAAATTAAAAAAGCAGAAAAAATAGAAAGAGAAGAAAGTCCCCTATCAAAGCATGAGTTCCATATATTTCCATTGAAATCGTGTTTTAAGTCACAATTTGTATTTTATTTTTAAACTGTACATGAGATTTATTAATACATCTTCCTTGCGAACTTTTTTTCCTTTCTTTTTCACTGAAACCGTATTTTAAGCCCCAATTTGTATTTTATTTTTGTAAACTGTACATGAGATTTATTTATTTTATTTCATGTAGTGTATGGAAGTCGTGCTTTGATAGACTTTATTTTTTCTGCTTTTTTAATTAATAGCAACATATATGTGAAGTCCTTTTTCTGCTTTTGTTTTTAGTTAATTGCAACGTAAAAGATGTATAGAACTCGGAGTTTATCTGATTTAAACATGTGCAATGAAAAATCTCATAACATAACCAAACACATAGGTGAGAGTGCACTACGCTTGTAATCATGGAGTTTGGAGGCTTATCATGAGTTATCGTAACTATGACAAGTGACAACGCTTTTTTTGGGTCACAAAATTCATTTGACTTTCAATTGTGAGTTCAGTTCTTGCATGTTGTCCTAGCAATCCAATACATCCAACAAATTTCTAGCAATCTTATTCTGCAAGAGTCTCACATAGAAAACAATATTGTTCCCAAAACTATAAAAAGGAAATAGTTTATGGAAACACAATTTCCATACAATAAAAAAATAAGGCCTATACCTTGAAAAAATAAATAAATAAAATAGAAATATGTTTGAAACAGGACTTCAATAAAAGAGATTTTTAAGAAAATTAGGTATCAAAGAAATTTTGTTTTGAAATATGGTTTCTTATTATTTGACTCGAATTTATGCTTGGAAGCATGATTTCTTTGTTTTAAAATCGTGCTTCCAAATACGGCTTACCCACATACATAAATTTTTGAAAATTTATCCATTTCCAAAAATTGGATGTCAAATTACACCATTTGTGTAAAAAACCCGTGTAAGTTCCTATGTCCACACTCATACCCACCAATCAATCACCATATAGCTTATTCCACCATTACAAGCATGGCAAGAGTATTACAAAATATCACGCTCTTACAGTCTATTTTAGAAACAAAGTTGTATTACTTTCTTTTAAAAACAAATATTTTTCATGTCTAATATCGTCCTCTGCTTTTAACCTTAATTGCTCAGACAGTGAAGCATAAAACTGGAGAATATGTTTTGAGCAGGAATAAGAATTATATATGAATTAAAAATTGCGATTGACAAGGGGAAGGCAAAGGGAAAGCATCTCATACCTCAATGATTCCACCACACAACCAGCCAAATGATAAATAATGATAAAACTGCTCCTTGCCTGGTTCAGTCTCAGGTACTGACTGACTAATGCAATTTAAACATTCATCCCAATCAAGCATTAGAAGAGGGTTTTCTTGAGTTATGTCTCCCATGGCATTATGCAAACCAGATGTATGGTTAAGTACATGATGAACCTGAAACAGAATATTAAAACTGATGAGCCAGTAAAAGGCATTGCACCAAGCCTTAGAAAGTAAGCCAGAAGGAAAAAAAAAAAAAAAAAAAAAAAAAAAAAAAAAAAAAAAGCGTAACTGAAAGAAGTTAGTTTAGAGGAGCTGTAAAGCGTGTGGATGACAGTTATTTTACCAGGTGTTTTATATATGGACCATAACTATTAACAATTATTTTACCAGCTAATATTTTATTGGGCGGGGAGCTATGATAGCAGAGAAAAAAAAAACAAACAAACGAAACTGTACAATGTTTCTGAAAATTTACTCCTATGGGCAGTGGTCCCTGGGGGAAGGCACATAATATGAGTTTTTACTTTAGGCTCTTGAGATAAGTTGAAAGGATTAGTGATAAAATAGGTTATGGGAGATGGTATTCCCTGTTACCAGAAAAAAAAAGTATCCAAGAAGGAATATAATGAAGGCGGTGAGCTGTGACAGCAGAGAAAAAAAAATCGAAAACTGAAAAGTGTATACTGTTTCTAGAAAATTTACTCCTATGGGCAGTGTCCGCACAGGGAAAGCACAAATTAGAGTTACTTGCTCTGGATACCGTTTTGAAAGGATCAATGATAAAATGAGTATATGGTACCGCTCTCAAACCAGAAGAAAGGAACCAAGAAGGAATATAATGAGTTTGTGTGTTGATGTCCAAATATTTGTATTCTTATTTATTATAAAGAAGAGATACAATAATAAGAAGCAAGAATGAATATCTGACAATGAAAAGTATACATTTCCCTATCAAATCATATCTTTAACATAATTAAATGATATCTCTAACAATACTCAAATATCAGGACCTATTGACCATAAAACATGTTTTAACTTACTTTAAAGTGCTTACATGTTTAATAATCACAATTCATATTATAATATTATATAAATTTGAATATTTTATCCAAGAAAATGTTGATATATTAAGAATGGAGTATTGTAAATTTTATGACTTTTTCTATTGGGATTATGGACATCATTAAGTTTGGATATTGTTAAGATATCTTTAATATCTTATTTTCTGTTTCTATTATTATTATTCTTTCTATGTATTTTGGGCTTAGCACATATGTTCTTTATTATAAATAAAGCCCCTATGTGTATTTTCTACACAAGGGAGATTAATCTCAAACCATATTTTCTCGATCACACAAATGTGTGCTTTGGGGTTTACGCGATCCCAAAAAGGATACAAGTGTTTTTTCCTTCTCTTAACTGCTATTTTGTTTCAGCAGATGTCACCTTCAATGAGTCTTCATTTTACTATAAAAGTTCTTCTCATTCCACTGAGTCTCCATCTAATACCGTCGATTTTCCTAATCCTATCAATATTCTTATGATCTGTGATATTCCAGGTGTGCCTTGTATGCCGTCAGTTTCTGTTCCACCACCTCTTCAAGTTTATAGTCACCGCCATCGTCCTCAACAACCAGCGAGTGACTCACCTCAAGTGCCAACTACTATGTCTCCTCCAGGTCCGACAACTAAATCTCCCTTTCCACCAAGTGACCATTCGAAAAAAATCTGTTCGTGGTGCATTAGCCCATCCTGGTTGGCATCAGACCATGCTCGATGACTTGAGTGCGCTTCATAATAGTGGAACTTGGGAGCTTGTCCCATTACCGTATGGAAAATTTGTTGTTGGTTATAGGTAGGTTTTTGCTATTAAAGTTGGACCTAATGGTACTATTGATCGTCTCAAAGCACGTCTTGTGGCCAAAGGTTACACGCAAATCTTTGGGTTGGATTATGGTGATACTTTTTCTCCAGTGACAAAGATGGCTTCTGTTTGTTTATTTATTGCCATGGCGGCTCTTCAAAAGTGGCCTCTTTATCAATTGGACGTTAAAAACGCTTTCCTCAATGGCGATTTGAAAGAAGAGATTTATATGGAGCAACCTCCTGGGTTTGTTGCTCAGGGGGAGTCTTCTGGGTTGGTATGTCGTCTTCGCAAATCTTTATATGGCCTAAAACAGTCTCCAAGGGCCTGTTTGAAAAATTTAGCAATGTTGTTCAACAATTTGGTATGACTCGGTATGAGGCTGATCATTCAGTTTTTTATCGTCACTCAAGTGTTAGATGTGTCTACTTGATAGTGTATGTTGATGACACCGGAAGTGATAACCATGGCATCTCTCAGATGAAACAACATCTTTGTGATCATTTTCAGACCAAAGATCTCAGAAAACTCAGATATTTCTTGGGTATTGAGGTGGCATAGTCCGACAAAGATGGTATTGTTATTTCTCAACGAAAGTATGCACTGGATATTTTGGAAGAAACTAGGTTGATGAATTCAAAATTTGTTGACACACTCATGGATCCCAATACTAAACTTCTACCAAATCAGGGGAAGTCTATGTCAGATCCCGAACAGTATAGAAGATTAGTTGGGAAATTGAATTATCTTACAGTTACTCGTCCCGACATTTCCTTTGCAGTCAGTGTGGTAAGCCAATTTCTTAATTCTCCGTGCGAAGATCATTGGAATGCAATCATTCGTATATTGAAGTATATTAAAGGATCTCCTGGTAAAGGGTTGTTATATGGTTCTAAAAACCATACAAAAGTTGTTTGTTATTCAGATGTTGATTGGACAGAATCTCCTTCTGATAAAAGGTCTACATCTGGATATTGTGTCTCCATTGGAGGTTACTTAATCTCTTGGAAAAGCAAGAAACAAAGTGTTGTGGCAAGGTCTAGTGCAGAAACAGAATATAGAGCCATGGCTTCAGCCACTTGTGAGATTTTTTGGCTTAAGCAATTGCTCAAAGAGTTATAGTTTGGAGACGTTAATCAAATGACACTTATATGTGACAATCAAGCTGCTCTTCATATCGGTTCTAATCCTGTCTTTCATGAGAGGACTAAACACATTGAAATTGACGGTCATTTCATTCGAGAAAAGATTATGTCTGGAGACATCAAGACTGAGTTTGTTAACTCAAGTGATCAGTTAGCAAATATTTTCACTAAATCTTTACGGGAACCGAGAATTAGTTATATTTGTAACAAGCTTGGTACATACTATTTGTATGCACCAACTTAAGAGGGAGTGTTAAGATATCTTTAATATCTTATTTTCTGTTTCTATTGTTATTATTCTTTCTATGTATTTTGGGCGCCCATATGTTCTTTATTATAAATACAGCCCGTATGTGTATTTTCTACACAAGAGATATTAATCTCAAACCATATTTTCTCTATATTTAATAGATATTGTCATATCTAATTATGTCTTCCTCAGTTATAAGGAGCATGTAATTGTTTCTGCAAACATGGTTAGACCCAAACTTCTCATCACGTCTGAAACATAATTCTTTCTTGATCTTATCTTGCATCTCTTTGTCAGATAATTTCCTGAAAGTAGCCCCACTTTTTCGATTCCCTCCCTATTACTGTTCAAGCTATTAGTTATTTTTGTTGTTTCCCCTTTTCCTATACTATAGTTAATGGTTGTAATTGGATTTCCCATATCTCAAGAAAAACTTCTAGTCATCATATATGGCCTGTATCCATTGCTGCCCTTGTTAGGATACATTCAGATTCAATAAAAATTAGTCATTCATTTTTTAAGCTTTCATAATTCAATTTAACCCCGCTCTTAAACTCAACATATATCTCTAACATGTATCACGGTCCAAAGCAGTTGAGAAGTGGCAAATGGGTCTAGGTCTGGAAGATCAACTGTTGAGTAGTGGCAATTTTCATATGAAGCAGATCTAGATTTGCAGGCCTGATCCTCCTTTGACCCGGTTATTAGAAACCCTTAAATTCCCTTTTCTTCTTCATATGCAAGTGAAGTTAACTCTCCCGCTTATCAATTCTTCTGCAATTCTAACTTCTCTCTCTGGATGATATGACTGATGTCATATTATCCTCCAACAAATGCTCTTACTATCATATAAAGAACGTAGTAAATGAAAAGTAAATGCATTTCTCGTCTTAGAAATAGAAAATACATTTAAAACTTGCCATAAAAGTAAGAAGGAGGATTTAGAATTTCCGTTCTCACTAAAGTCTCTTGGGGGTCCTGCATTCAATGTTCACTTGTGTTGCGGTTGGAGCATATAATTTGTATTGGTAGTCCGGCCTTCTAAGTTTGTACGTAATGAGGCTGGTGCATATAAGTTTTATGCTCAATCTTAAGGGAAATGCAAAGATAATACATTTTTTAGATAATACATTTTTTACAGCATCTCTCTCACTTCAGCATTCCTTTCTCATTAGAAAATTAGATAATACTTTTTTTACAGCATCTCTCTCACTTCAGCATTCCTTTCTCATTAGAAAATTAGATAATACTTTTTTTACAGCATCTCTCTCAGTTCAGCATTCATCTCTCATTATTATCATTAAAAATAACAAAACTTCAGTAGGGAGAAAATTCAATATCAGACCTTAATGACATCCTTCCCATTTGATCCAAATCCAGGCCATATATTTGCTACATTGTCTTCAAGGTTTAGTTGTCTGTAAGATAAGCAAGCAGACACTTATTTCAAGTTAAAAGCAGAGAGAGTACATGACGTTACAAAGTTAAATAAAGTATGAAGTATGATTTTAAACTTTCGATAACAATTTACAAACACGAATCTTAATTAAATCAAAGAAATCATTCCTGAGTAACAGAAATGGCGCTAACATAGGAACTTTGATAGTATTTAAAACTGAGTAATTACATACAACAACTAGATTGCATAGGTAATCTTTCTTAAATAATTAAAGCATACAAAAAGGCAGTCAAACAATATGGAAAAAAAAAATATTTTTAACTCTAGGAAAGAGACAAACGTGATCAATTCCTTATTTCTACACTTATAAGATTTATCTTAAGCGTAATCATACAAATATCAAAGCTTAGTGAAGCGATCATTGTAATCATCAGCATAAAGGCCGAATTAATTCTGGAATAAAAAATTAGCATATGCTCAGATGTGTGTGAATCAATAAATCGTGAGGAATGTAAAGAGTGAGTTTACTGTTCCAAGCCCTTGTTTATATATATGACTTTAATGTTATAGGTATTCCCGCTGAACATTAAGATAACCAAAAGGTTATCTAGATATGAAGGTGCACTTCAAAGGAGCTCAAAGAGGGGAGTAGAAGATTCAATTGGAACTAAGAAATCAATACAACTAGAAAAGAACAATTATAGGTGGAAGCATAAAGGAAAAAAAGAACATAAAAACATGAAAATAAATGGAACAAAAGATGGAAAGAAAAGAAGGGGAAAGGGAAGAAAGGTGGTCACGCCAATTGGGGGTACTAAGCCATCCAAGATGAGTGGTTGTGCTGCCACTTGAACCTTATAGCTTAAGATGAGAGTAAGGGGAGCTCAAGAACACTCAAGAAACTCTCTCAAATCCCTCTAGAAATGGTTGAACATAATAACTTTACTACTCAAAATATTCAACTCTTTACAAGTGATGGGGAGACCTTCTTAAATAAGCAATGGGAAGGGACTCCTAGAAGAACTATAAAGATGGGGAGGGCTATCTAGCAAAAGGAGAAGGACTACCTAGCAAATACAAAAAGTGTCTTCTAGAAAATCCTAATGATGAAGGAGACAAAATATTCTCCAAATTACAAAATCATCATAAAGGTGCATTCTCTCTCCTCCATGTGGGCATGGTGACCCCCACTCCAAGATGCTCTCCTTTTGCACTTCCAAGGGTCTCCTTATTTCTAAGATTCTTCTCGAAGGTGACATACTCAACAAGGAGGTCCCACTAGCAACCCTCCCTCCTAATCAAGCTTATTTTCCTTGAACTCCTTCCTTCATCTTTGGTAGGAGTTAGGGGCTCTCATCAATCTTACTATTAACACTAGGATTATGTATTTAAAAACAGTCTCATAATTACAGGGATTTGTTTCCTTAGAATTAGCTCTCTATATTTCCTAAAATAAATAGCAGGCTCATGCATTTATAGGTCCAATGACCTCATTATTGTAATATAGAAGAAATAAGTATTCTTTTTAAATTCTGAGATTATATTAGTTGGGAGATATCATTTGAAGGTAAATATCAGCGTAACACTACGAATAAGATAAACCTATCTTGGCATGAACCATTAGACAAATGTAAGTTTTATTGTCAACAAGTAATTCAGCACAGCCCGGTCCCTTTTCTATGTGAAATTAAAACTTTATATTTTAACAAACAAGAAATTATAGCAACAAAAAGAGGTACACAAACTATATGGTCAAAGAATTTTACAACATACCCATTGTCAACCATCCAATGTACCATTCCTGCTGTGATACCCTTTGTAACAGAGAACACTGGAAAAAGGCTATCAGGCTTAACTGGACGTGGATCATATTTACCAAGTACTCCTGCAGCAGTGTCAATTATGACCTCTTCATCTTTGTATGCACATACCTTTAACAGATTATTCAGAATTTAGTAAAACAATTGAAAAATACATAACCTATTTGTTTGACTCTTGACATCATATGCACAACACCAACAATAAGAGTAAAAAATGTGAACCCTCAATTATATTTAAAACAAAATGGAACATTTGGCTCAACAACAGTAGTAGACCGAGATACTAATACAGGGGAATGCAAAGATTCTGTTAACCATGGACTCATCAATATATAATTAGTATACAAAATTTAAAAGGATGATTGAATGAGATTGCTTGAGTGAAAAGCTCTCAGCCAAGGGAATGTATATGCAGGATTATTACAAAGGAATTGATAAGAATGCAATTTACCAGAGAAAATAATTATGGTAATTACATTTCTTAAGCAGCAATGTATGCTTTTGGAAAGTAGAAGAACTATTATTTTCGTGTGGTCCCAACTGCCAACACCACTAAGGCTCAGATACAGTCTAAATTCAGTGCTTTACAAATATGGCTTCTTCTTTGTTTTAGTCCCTTATTTAAAAGTACAAAATAATCAGCTTTTAGTCGCTCTTGATGTGATAGTTAGTGACTAAACAAAGATTTGTAAAAAGTAAAGACAAAAAATGGTAAAGTCGATAGGGACCGAAACTAATAGATGTCTTCTATTTCTAAAATAAATACTAATCTGAGTATAAATAATCCTCACAATATGTACATCTGAAAAAGAGAAAGCCCAGAATAAATAAAATCTCTTTCAATATGGCAACAATCATAAAAGCTTAACTAGTTAGATGAAACATGCCCCCTCATACACGAATCCTTTGGGCTTGAAGGGTGGAAAATGTCCAAGCCCACTCTAAATGCTGAAATTCAAGTTTCTCTAGAAGAACAGGAACTACAAGGATTGAAATCCTAATCAGACGATCATAGAGACTCTAATACATAGTCAAGAGAAACTATCCCAAAAGCTTGAGTTACTGATTAGAAGCCCAAAAATTGCTCGTTATTTTCATACACTATAGTACCGTATAGAGAGTTCAACTTGTGAAGTCGTCCAATTCTAGTTTTGTTATATAGTTGGATCATATTCAGTAATCTAGTTAGATATGATCTCATATCTTATCCCTTTGTTCAATTATCTACATCAAGAGTTCCTTTGTATTCTTCTAAGTTCAATAAAACATATTTTCAATTTTCTTAGTTTCTTTCTCTACAATTCTAACATAAATCTAGAAGCCTAAAATATTCTTTAATTATTGATTTCAAAAAAGTTCAGTACACTCCAGTCTCTGATCTCGTGCAGATAAGCTACCTGCAGTATGGACTACACAAAAGAGTTCCTTCCATATAAACTGATGATAATAAATACATGATATGAAATGTTTATAAAATATGTTCTAATAATTCTGATCCTAATTATTAGATATTGCTATAGTTATAAAGATCCCAGTGCAAGCTTTACTAAGTATAAGACTAAAGTAACTCGCAATTAAAATTACAATCTCAAACTCTCAAGGACTATAGTGGAGCCTTAATCATGTGGATAAACTAAGAACGTTAGGATTTTATGGTTCTAAATAAACTAGGAAGATCAAATCCTAAAATTAAGGAAATTCTTAGTTAATCTTGAGTCAAGCGATTTGCCTTCCTCTTTATCTTTTTTCTATTTTATAGGATTCTAATTCCCTACTGTTAAACTCTAGATACAAGAGAAAAATTGATCTGAAATTCTGTGTTTCTAAGGCAACATAGATGCTTTATTTATAATAAGAAAAAGGAATCAATTCAATAAATAGAAGAGATTTGATATCCTCCAATAACAAAGATATAATACGGGTATAAATAAAAGCACTTGGAATGTTAGGAATTCAATAAAACATATTTAAATTAAATATTTATTATATAGGATTAGCTCTTTATTTCTACAATTTTAACACTCCTAGTCATATGTACTCAGCTTGTTACAAATATAATTGATCCTCAATCCTCCTAGAGACTTGGTGAATATGTTAGTCAATTGTTTATTAGAGTTGATAAATCTAGTGATGATATCTCTAGACTATAGTTTTCTCTGATAAAATGACAATCCACCTATATACTTTTTGTCCTTTCATAGAAGACAGGATTAGAGACACTGTTTAATGTTGCCCGATTGTTACATACAAGGTGCATTTGGGAACTTTCTTCAAAAAAAAATTTTGAGTTGTTTAAGCCATGTGAACTCATGTCCTTGCCCTCCCTGAATTCTACTTCTACACTTATCTTCCTACAACATTTTGTCTTACTTTTCCACAATTACTTCTAATAGGAACATAGTACCCTGAAGTGGAGCATCATTCGCTTAGTGACCTTGCTCATGTAGCATCAAAATACCCAAAATTTTAATATTTCCCTTATAAATAAGGCCTTTAATAGGATCATCTCCTTTTTTTTTTCTATAATTATAACAACATATGATTAAGGAATTTGCCTGTCATAAATAAATTAAGACATTATCTTTAGAAAATATTGGGGTATCTTATATGATCTTAGGATTCTTTTTTCTATCTTTTATATTTTTATTTATTTACTTATTTAATTAGGATCTTTATAATTTTAGGAATATGTCATTAGAATATGACTTATAGGCATATCATATGATGTATATAGTAGAAAAATATTGTATAATTATTTGAATTTATTGCCAGCAGCCTATTAAAATGAACTCTATTGTGTGGTCCATACACACAGTTTTCAGCATCTCTAAAATCCAATATGCTCTGCTTCAGATAGTCTCCCTCTGTTTTTCTTATTTAAATTGTACTTGCCAGCTGTTACCACTAGAATCAATAAAGAAATTATTTCTAAAAATCAATTAAGGATAACAACGTGCACCTGGATTCCAAGTATTTTATCATTGTTTCCCAAATCAATTAAAAGCTGCCTCAGTTTGGATTCTACTTCAGAATGAACTGGTGAATCAAAAATCCATTTGTCATTTACTGATGGTCCTCTACTAATGTATCTGACAAATGTGCCAAAGTTCAGCCACAAATGAAACAAGCATGTAATAAATACCAATCAGAAAAAATTTCAAAAGGCTCACCCACTCAAAACTGACTCCGCAAATGGCCTCATAATGTCCATATATACTATTCGAACATTCATGGAGGATGAAAGACCTACATCCACATCAGGTAAGTAAAATAAGACGTGGGGAGCAAATAAGCATTACCATGGTATCACAGTGGAAAACAGCAGACCTCTTAGAAGATTAAGAACCCTTCCAAATATTACAATATCACCAGGAAATGCATCAACCTGACAAAATATTTTCAAAACAATTTACATTGTACCTAAAATACAGTCAGTAACATAATTTTGGAACAATTGGAAAATGCAAGTTTATATCTGAACTCACAGGATTAAAGCGTTTCATTTCCTTTTTGTCAAGGTTCATTTTCTCCTGTATAACCTTCATATTTTTGTCCCTTTGTTCAGCTAGAGATTTCATTGTTTTCTTAGTAATGGAAGAATACACCACAATTAGGGAGAAGCTAAATCTCAGAAAACTGAAGAAACCACAGTATACATCAGGAGCTAAAGGCACACTTACATGGTATTCATTTGCGGGTGTTGTCGAACGAAAAAATACGGTTGTTACTTCCATTGCCTGTTCTGGTATGTCCAGACGCAACTTAAGCCCCATTTCTGCAAAGGCAGACAGAAGGGCCACATGGTCCCCCTTTAACAAAAGGGTTTGCATACTCAGTCATTGTTTAGAACTCAGTCATTGTTTAGAAAGATCTTCTGGAGCAGTTAAGGGAAGCTTGTACAAATGCTAACAATTCAATAAAAACTGTAATAAAAAATGTAAAAAAAAAAAAGAAAAGAAAAAGTGTTACTAAAGTAAAGATGAACTAGACATTAAAAGCTTTTGTTCCTGAATCTTACAAACACATGATTGTGAGCCTTTTGCCATGAGTGCACTAGTACAAAACCACCCATACCCAATCAATTAGCTTGTTTTGCTAGGTACTCAGGTGAGGTTGGGAAAATGGCCTTTGTGCCTCTAATAGTTCCTTTAGAAGCCAACATGTTGCAACGAACTCATTGCCATTTAAAAGCCTCCGTTTTGTTGTCCTCAAATTATCATTGGAAAAATACAGAAAATGAATGACATGAAAATCAAAGTGCAGTCAATTTGTGAAAGAGTGGCCTTAACACCATGTCAAATATATCAACCAAAATTGTGAAGCTATTACTGTAAAAACTGTGATTGTTGCTAACACATTCTCAAAAGTTTTATTCTACATCGTTATACTACCTTACTATTAATTCTAGGACGTATATGTAGAAGAATTCCCATAATCACAGGAACTTGTCCCCTAGAATAAGTTTTCCCTATTTCCTTAAATTGTCACTGGGCTCCTGTATACATAAATATGATGTATGTATCTCATCAAATAAAATATAACATTATTCCTTAACTTGAGAATTACAACTAATTATAACAGATTAAAACCAATTAAGCTTATCTGAAATCATTATCACTTAATACAATATAACTGAATTAAACCACAAAAAATCTTCAACAAGACACATTCATCTAAACTTTGGCTTGATTTATCGCACTCCCCTCTAAAACCAAAGATGGGATCGGCTAGCAGCTCAAGTAACTTTACAATAAAAAATGGGGTGAGATGGGAAAGAGTAAGCTAGGATCCAAGGAAGTCCACCTTCACCAGAAAATGGAAGTTATAACCACTAGACAGACTATATATGATATTAGTATTATACACATGAACAGCACTAAAGTGTGAACCAACCTCTGCAGAGGCCAAAAACATCTTTGCAAGTGCTTGCTTAATGGTGCTTGATAGTCTCTTCGTAAGCCCAAAGTCAAGTAAAATGGGACGATGAGGAGATTCTTTGCTCACAAGAAAATTTCCTGTAGTAGAACGAAAAAATTCACTATCAAATGGAAAAATTATAAGTGTACAGAATGTTCTCGTAAAGTTTCAACAAAAAAATTAAAATACCATACATGTGTACATCATTTGCACCAGCACATGGAGCACAAACATAGAGGGAGAGAGAGAGAGTACCTGGATGCGGATCACCATTGAAAAACCCATCAACATATATTTGGTGGGCATAGGCACGAGTAATCTCCTCGACAATCTTTTGTTTATTTACTCCAAAAGCTTCTAGTGATTCTAGATCATTCAACCGAATGCCATCCATGTATTCCAAAACAAGGACTTTTTCTGTAGACTATCATTCCAAGCAACCAGGTTTTAAAAATAGGAAAACTTATGGAAAAAAGATAAAAGCATAAGAATAAACATGAAGAACATTTCATTTTGAACCCCTCGCAAACTAAAGGTACCAACACTTAACCACCCACTAGAAGTTTGCACTAACCATGATATAGGAACGTATAAGCTAATCAACCTATAATGAAGTAAAAAAACAAACAAAAATTACTTCAGAAAGGGACCTTATAGGGAAATATGTAAAATTCAGGGTACATCTATTCTCAAATAGAAATATGCAAACGTCTAATTCAGGGTACATCTATTCTCTATGATGCCTGATTTCTAACATCTTCATTGCATTTTGAATATTTCAATCAAACATTTTACAGATAAAAATTGAATATACCTGAATTACATCTGGGATCAAAACATCCACTCTATTAGCACTCATAATTCCATCATATTGCTTTCTGCAGCCAAGATTTGTAGCCACTGTTCTAGTGTTTTCTACAGAAACAAATGTGCTAGTAAGAAACACACTTTAAGTGATGCTTGGGAAATGTAAACAAATAAAGCCTGCTTACTGAGATGACTAAACAAGGGAATGCAAAAATCACCAGATTAAGACACCCCCTCTCGCAATAAGTTAGTTTTCAAATCTCTTGGAATTTGAGCTAAAGGACCTTGCCCAACTTGGGCCATATCGGTTTTTGCCAGTCCTCTCTTGTCTTTAATTATATTAATTTGTTGTAGGACAAATATCTCAATGACAGTTATAACTATAACAGTAGGCATCTTATAGGTTCCAAGGTTCTGCTCTAAAAGTATAAAAATGTAAGCAGAAGTTGTGTTGTACAATTGATAAATATAAAAAAAAAAATACATGATTTTCTCTGAGAACTTGGACCAAGGACCAAACTCAGTCACACCAAATCGATTTCTAAGGTGAAAATTGCCTGAGCTTGATAGGTCATTTAAATCACATCTCAATTCAATGCAAGACTAAACACTACCATTGACGCTACAATTAAGGTAGACCAAAAAGAAGACACAACTAAAGTGGAGTAGGAGCGCACCTAAGAATACACTTGAATAATGAGGGAAAAAAAATATATTATTAATTTCAATCAACCTCATTACATTTTGAGCTCCTCTATTTGTAATTGTTAAAAAAACTCTAAGGAAGACAGAAACATTGGGCTAAAACTGTGTATTTCTCAAACAAGGGTGCTTTATTTATATTCAGAAAAAGAAATCAATACAATAAATAGAGAAGATTTGATATCATCAACCTCCCTATTTCTATAATTATTACTATATTCTTGATTACATAAGATTAGCTCCTAATTTCTATATTATAAATAGTAACAATCACATTAAACAAAGGAAATTAAATCCATTAGAATGAATGTAAGGATTCTAAGGATATTTTATTTTAATTACCACCGAGAAATTAGGATATTTGTATCTGTTAGGTAAGGAAATAATGAGAGTGGAATGTGTGATAGAGAAAGGCCGTCTTTAGGGGTCATAACATATCATTGTTATCGATATCGAAAAATATTGGAGACCCCAAAAATCCTTTATGAAATTATAACGAAAAACATAATGGGTTATGACCCCAAGCATATCTCTAATCCTCGTGAAACCAAGTACCACCTTTGAGACTGCAATTAAGAAATTTCCTAAACTAACCATAACTAATTCTGGTAGGAAATACCACAATAAAGGGGGGTTTCAAAATATAATACTTTGTCATTAGCCATCAATGACTATAAATCATAAATTTCTAAACATATTGGCCAAATAATGCCCTTAAGAAAGTTTGTGCTAAACCCCGAGACAAAATAGACCAAAGATATTCTCAAGCATAAATTTAGATCTACAGCTTCAAATTCAAACTTTGGAAAAGATCTGAAAATACCAGCTTCATGATTGAAGTCAAGTTCCTTAGGAGCTTCTTTGCACCATTCATCAATCATAGGGTTAAAGTTATATTGTGGCTCAGCCCATGCAATCCAATCAACAATTGACTTTGCATTTTTTAAGTCCTGAAAAGAAAAATGTAGGCACAAAAATCTTTTGAAAGGCTCCATTTGACCTCTTTATCTATATATTCAAAGAATAAGAAACAAACCTCCAGTATAACTGTCTTGATACCATCATGTTGAACTTTAACTACCACTTCCTGTCCGTTGAGCAGAGTCGCTCGGTGCACTTGTGCTATCTGCATAAATGTGTCACACGGATACAATTCACTCAACTAAATTAAGGAAAACAGTGAACTTAAAAATATTTTTTATCTGTTATATAATCATCCTCTAGAAGAAAAAATATCCTTAAAATCTTACTGATGCTGTTGCCAAAGGTTCGTTGACAAAATCAGCAAATAACTCATCCATTGATTTCCCCAACTCTTTCTGTATGGTGCCATAGACCTTGCATATATAAACTAAATTCAGAAGTCTAGAAGCAGTAGTGACTCAAGAAATAAACTGAAATTCTCAAGTAGGTTAGCAAATGAGGCCCTTATTCTTGTTCAAAGATTGTCTACGCCCAACTAAGTTTCATTTTCAACAGCAAAGTGATAATTTCACAGCCAACAAAAGTACAAAAAATTCAATTCTTATAATACCCACTTAATGAATAATGTCATCTCCAATGCTCAAAATATGCAGGATATTTTTATTAAAATCACAGAATGTATATGTTTTCCTAAATGCATTTTTTTCCTCCATAGCATAAACTAAAACAATTTTTAAATAAAATATTTGAAGAAAAACCTCTTCCAAGGGTCTAGGAGGAAGAGAGTCTTGTAACTGCTTCAAAAGACGTATATAAGCAGCAGGAAGCACATCTGCGCGAGTTGACATATATTGCCCAAGTTTAACCCATAAGCCTTCCATCTCTATTATCAGTTTTAGAACACGCTTAGCATTACGCTCGTGAGCCTTCTCCCACAATGCAGCTTGTCTAGATTTGCTAGTCCATTTGTCACGTTGTTGTACACCCTATGGAGATCCATTGAAGAGAGCAAAAGTTCAATAGACCTACTTATTTAAAATACAACAACTGGCGTAATCAACAAAACTCACCTTATAATCTACGTAAATTACTATTGCCATTGTAAATACCCTAATCCGTCTTCTGTAAATATCTCCCCACCCCATTCTCGCAGGCAAGCTACAACACATAATCAAGCAAATCAAGAACCAAGAGAGTTAAACAAAAGAAAACAGAGTAAAATTTCCCCTTAAGCATTTTAACAAATAAAGTTAGGACAACTTGATTGTTGAATGAAATATTCGTGTAGAATACAGAAAGAGCATGTAGAGCAGTGCGATGCAAATAACTAGTAAACATATAGAACAAAACAACTTTGATATCATTTAACATCTAAATAAAATACCCCATAGCTCAAATTTATTGAAATTAGTATTTCCAGTATTAAATATCCAAATAGTTAGAAATTAGAAGTCAATGTCCTAGAGCATATAATGTTCGTCCTACAGTAAATTGGATATATTGAGAAAAACAAGAAGAAAATCACAGTGTAATTGGAAATTTTAATGTATGATCTTTTCAGCTACTGCCACTGCTATGCAAATAGAACAAATAACTAATAAACATATAGAACAAAACAACTTTGATATCATTTAACATCTAAATAAAATACTCCATAGCTCAAATTTATTGAAATTGGTATTTCCAGTATTAAATATCCAAATAGTTAGAAATTAGAAGTCAATGTCCTAGAGCATATAATGTTCGTCCTAACAATAAATTGGATATATTAAAAATAAATTGGATATATTGAGAAAAACAAGAAGAAAATCACAGTGTAATTGGAAATTTTAATGTATGATCTTTTCAGCTACTGCCACTGCTATGCAAGTTCTTCTTCCCGGAAAATTTTCAAAAGTACCATCGAAATTTAACTTGTTGTCAAAAATATCTCTCCTGCAAGAAGACGGTCATTTCTTAAACCCAAAGTAAACTTTTGATCCCAAAATTTTGGTTCATTTCTTAAACCCAGAATGAAGTGTTCATCCCGAAATTGAACAACCCCATCCAACAATGATTAAATAATAATAATAATAATAATAATAATAATAATAATAATAATAATAATAACAATAATAATAATAATAATAATAACAATAATAATAAAACAATCTCGTTCAAGGAAGAACCGACATGTCACTCTTACATATTCAATAAACCGTGTACCAATGCATCATCGATGATTAAAAATTGTGGAACATATCGAAATTCAAGCGAAATTGGGAACATCCATCACCGTTAACGGAGGGATTTAAATAGATATAATTCAATGGATGAGTGAGAACTGAAACGCATCAAAAAGAGAACGGAAACAGAGTAGATGAAGGGTTGAGATGCAGTTTTGGGGAAAACGGGGAGAAGTGCGGTAGTGAGGTTATTTACCTTCGAAAGAAGAAAGGAAGAAGAGAGCACTTGAGAAACTGTGGTTTTGTGTTGTGTGATGTGAGTTAAGGAGGTATGAGTTTTGGAAACTAAATAAATATTGTTTAAATATTTATTTAAAGAAGTCTCCAATCTTTTGCATGTTTGAAAAGTACGAAGATTGGAATATTTATTAACAGATTATTGAATTTTAGAAACATTTATTTTAGAAAACAATAATTAATTATTATTCTTTTATAAAAGGCGTAGGAAAATTCTATTTTACTATAATGGAAGAAACTGGGAAATTCATTTCACATAGTCTCACTTTAACTTCTAGTTTTATATTTAAAATTCTTTCTTAATAATAATATCAAAAGTTAATCTATACATTTAAATATAAAGATGTCAAAATAGATTTTTAACATGTGAGTTGTGGGTATGAGTCAGATTAGATAAAATAAAATTCATTTTTTTTAAATAAATTGAATTGAACCCAATTTATTTAACTCATAGATTAATCAAGTAATTTATCTAAATTAATCCACCAAATTTAATTCTTTTATTATAAAAAATTAAATTGAAAAAAATTTATGAAATAAACTGTAAAAAGAAAAACATTCATTAAAGAAACCTACTAACCTACCAAGTGGATCAGACCAGAGTTAAAAAAATATTAGTTCACCAAAAAATAATTCTATACATACATATATATATATATATATATATATATATATATATGAAAGAGAAGCATTTTAAATTAGAAATATGATTCTTGAAAACCTATCATGATAACCCGAAATAAATGTTTCTTAGTATTCTTAAATTGAGCTAAAACATTTAAAATTTTATTTTTTTTAATTTGAAAATGCTTATTTTAAATATTTAATATGTTTCATATAATTGCAAATATAAATTATTTATACCACGGTCTACGTGATATTGTATTTTTAGTATATCTTAGCATTTTAATTTTTTAAAATATTTATTTTGATATTATCAATAAGTAAATTAATTTTGTTCAAAACAAAGTCGTACATGCTTCCAATATATTTTGAAATATCTTTAAAATATTTTTAGATACATGTCAAGTAGATTGTATTTAGACGTTTCAATTATGTGGATGTCAATGAGACTCTACATGTTATTAATTAGATTATACTCAATGGTTTCCATTATGCCAATAGTAGAGATGTCACTTAGACCAATGTTTCGTTGAGTAAATTGTATTCGAATGTTTCAATTATATCAAGGAATGAGCATGTCACTCAGCACGAAGTTGTAAATATTCATCTTGAGTTTAAAACAACCAAAATGAGTTTAATTAAAATTATAGAAACTGAAGATACCATAAAAACAAATGCTTTTGTTAATGGTTAAAAATTAGTCTATAACTATATATATAAAGAGGATTTCGTCTTTTATGTCCACATTTTATAATTCTAACTTTATAATGTAATTATTTGTTAAATTTTTTAAAATTAACTGTTATTTTTACAAATTTTTATAAAATTATTTATTTATCTCCTTCTTCTTTTCTTTTCTATTCATCAAACAGTTATTTTCTCATATTTTTTCATACATTTTATTTTATTTTTTATAAATATAAATTTATTTATTTTATTAATTTAATAACATTATAATATTATTAATTACTAATATTATATCATACATATTAAAAAAAACGTAAATATCACAAAGCCTATGTTTAAGCTAGAATTACAAAAGAAGGAGGCAATTAAGAGAGAAACGACGGATATGTCAATGTCTGTGTGAAGGAGATTAGAATTTTCGTAACCGTTTGCTTGCCCACCAGGAAAAGTGTACGAGGCTTCCTCACCGAACCGTGGAAAAGCCAACGTCCTTTCCCTTTTCCATCCTTTAGCCCGCGGAATTGGACTATACCGCGCGTTTTCGTAAGCGCCATACACGTGTCATATTTTGGACCATTCTTATTCTTTGTACTAACCGCACCATTAAATAAATTTAGATTAACCACAAACTACTTAATTATTATTCTTTTTAAGTACCACCCTACATTCAAATTCCAATCAATAAGCAATTGCTATAGGTAGTAAATTTTTAGCAAATGTTTGTGTATACTTAGTCCATTTTGCTTTTGAAATGGAAACTTGATGGAAATTTGTGATTGTGGTGTGTTAATTACAAGCAATGTTTGTTCTAGTCTTCAAAATTTTTTGTTGATTTAAATCAGTTTCTATTTATTTAAATAGATTGTGCAAGTATGATCCATTTGTTAGAAAATGATGCAGGATTTTGTTAAACTATGAGGGGTGAATTGGTTTTAAAACTTTTTTAGGATTTTAAAAATTCAAAATGCACTTTTCTTAAACCCTAAACTAACACACACAAGAATCAAAATAGTAATAAAAGAGGAAAAAGATAGAAAAAAAAAACACACACACACATCTAAATTTATAATAGTTATGATCACAGCTAATTGTAAGACCAAGAAAAAATAATATATTTCTAAGATGGTAATTGGACGTGAGGAGTAGTATTTAAATTCATTCATAAATAATTTGATAGAAGTGATTGTAGCATAATTGGTTAAAGCTTGTCATAGGTTGGTGGTTAAGGGTTCCTTTCTTTATGTGTGTATTTGGTGTGTTTATATTTAAATATTATTTTTATAGATTTGTTTTGGAGGTTTTGAGTGTGCTTTGATATAATTTGTATTTCTATACATTATTCATAATACAATTGGCATTGTATAATTTTGTTTTCTCGAATGCATTAAAGGTATGGATGTTATCATATGTGGTTGATAAGAAAAATGGGATAGTTGACATGGTTTGGAGTGTTGAGGTGGAGCTTGGAGGTGGTGTTTTCTTTTTGGTAGTTTTGTGGTGCGCCTAGGAAGGTGAAAATTTGCTTAATATTACTTTATTTATGGATTTATGGGATGATGATTTGTAAAATTGGGGTTAAGTTGGTGTTAAACCATTTTCTTGATACTAGCTACACACAAGCATGACAATGCCTGTGTGTATGCATTTTTTCAATATGAATGATAGTATGTTAGTAGGTGATAATAGTGTAATGTTATTAAGTTAATATATAAACTAAATTTATATTTATTAAAAATAAAGTGAAATGAATAGAGAAATTAATTGTTGATGAATAAAAAAAAAGAGAAAAACATGAACAAATTTATAGAAAATAGATAAAAATAACCATTAATTTTAAAATATTTAATAAATAATTATATTGTACAGGGTAGAAATAACATTATGAAATGTGGACACAAAAGAGGGAATCCTCTTTACGTGATTGTGTGTAGAGAAATGATTGTAAATTGATATATGGAATGGTGAAATGTGTAAGATCCGAAAAAATTAAATAATTAATTAAATAATTATTTAAAATAAATGCGGGTAATGAAATATTTATGACATTTAATGCGGGGAGTTAGGATTAGTAATAATATAGGGTAGAATTATTAGAGCACCAAAAGAGGACCTAAGGTGAGCATAGACGACTAGAAAGGATTCCAAGTGGTAAATGCAGAGGCTAAAGTAATTCTTGGGGAAAAAAGATCACTAGAATTGTTTTAAGAACAGGAAATTTCATGTAAGAGGAACTAACCTTTCTCTTATTATGTGATTCCAATAATTCTTGTTCATAAATATCTAGACTTTATATTGGGGTCATTTGAATTCTCGGGTACGGGAGGCAAATATGAAGTTGCAGTTTGGTTACAAATAACAGATTGTTTGAATTAGTTTATTTGAATTATTTGTATAAATGTTTTAATTGGATAAAGTAGAATTAGTTGTAGGCAATTGTAGTTGTTTACACTAATGTTTTACGTGGGATAATCAGAGTTGGAAATGATTTTTTTATTAAATTCTCTTCGTAATTGGGGTGTTGTGTTAGGCATATTATAGAAAAAAAAAAGGTTAAACAATTGATTTTAGTTAGGTATTTTACTACGTTAGTGTATTTTTTTTATATGAAGTTGCTATATATTATTTTATAAAGGGAAATCGTGGAGAAATTTAGATTATATTAGAATCGGTAAAAGCAATTTGAGTATGAGCAGGGAAATTACGATAAATGTAAGCCAATGCAGATATGCATTGTTTTATCTTGAGTTATTAAGTGAATAAATTTCGAGATATTATGTATATAGTTCAGGACGTGAGGTTTTAAAAAAAACATGGGATTGTTGTGAAAAAAGTTACTAACAAGGATGAAATCCTTTATATTATATATATATATATATATATATATATATATATATATTTTTTTTATTTATATATTTGAGTGGTATGTATTTGGAAGTGGTTTACCTGGATAAATAATAATTATAGGAATAGGTGTTATGTTTTTCTTATTTAGATATCGTTTATAATAAAGAAGAATAGTTGGTGAGTCAGGGTTTTTGGCAGAGGAGATAGTTTTATCAATTTCGGCAATGTGTACATTACCAAAGTAGATGATGTAAAAATTTTAGTCTTCGTTAATATATATATATATATATATATATATATATATGGGAATATTTTCTAACATATGGAGTTGAACTTTCAAAATATTATACGTATAACTTAAAAGTGAAATGTGTAACATCCCTACATTTAATAAATTATATTATTTACTTTATCTTTACTCTAAATATAAGAGTTAGAAAATTCTGCGTTTTTATTAGTGTTTTGTATTATATTTAGATATTGTTTGAACATTGAGAAAGAAATTGAGTAGTTTTTAAAAAAAATTAAGAATAAGTAAAATAAAAATAAGAATAAATGAATCTTCTAATGTTAAATCTAAGAGATAAGAAAGAAAAAAAATTAAATTAAGTAAAAAGAAGAAGATAAGAAGCGATAAGATTGCATTTAATGCATGCAATTATCACTTTGAACCTAAGTATGTGTGAATGATATAAGAAAGAGAAAAATGAAATGATGAAATAAGAGAACTAAGGAAAGCATGAAGCTTATCTCTTCATTAATGAAGAGAATCTTTGCATTAATGAAGTAGCACATGGTTTGCTTATAAAAGGATGACATGAAAGAGAAAAATGTAGAAAGAATTAAAGGAAGGGTGAGTTAAGTGAGAAAGAAAGAAGGGAAGAGAGAGAAATAAATAGAGAGAAAAAGTTGGAGCAAAAGATTTGAAATAGATCTTGATCTTCTAGAAGTATTACTATTGTGTCCCTCCAACTAATAAGGTAAGGGAGAGTGAGGTTAAGCTCTTCTTATATTAATCTTGATAAACTCATGGGTTTTATATTAATCTTTTATTTATTTTGACTCATATATTATTCTATTACTTTCATTTAACTTATTTTCATTTATTATCCTCTTATATTTATTTTATTTAATCTCCAATTATGTATTGATCCTGTTTATTTATTTATTTTATTTAATCTCCAATTATGCATTGATCATGTTTATTTATCAATTTATCTCTAGTTATGCATTGATTTTGTTTATTTATTTTATTTAATCTACAGTTATGCATTGTACCTATTTATTTATTTTATTTTATTTATCTTCAGTTATGTACTGGTCCTATTTATTTATTTTATTTTATTTATCTCTAGTTACACATTGGTCCTATTTATTTATTTTATTTTATTTAATCTCCAATTATGTACTGATCCTATTTATTTATTTTATTTTATTTATCTCTAGTTACGCATTGGTCCTATTTATTTATTTTATTTTATTTAATCTCCAATTATGTACTGATCCTATTTATTTATTTTATTTTATTTATCTCTAGTTACGCATTGGTCCTATTTATTTATTTTATTTTATTTATTCTCCATTTATGTACTAGTCTTATTTATTTATTTATTTTATTTATCTCCAATTACGCACTGGTCCTTATTTATTTTATTTTATTTAATCTCCAGTTATGCACTGGTCCTATTTATTTATTTTATTTAATTTATCTCCAGTTATACTCAAATCTTATTTATTTATTTAATTTAATTTATCTCTAGTTATGCACTGGTCCTATTTTCTTATTTTATTTTATTTATCTCCAGTTACGCATTGTTCCTATTTATTTTATTTTATTTATCTCTAGTTATGCATTGGTCCTATTTATTTATTTCAATTAATATATCTCCAGTTACGCATCGGTCCTGTCTAATTTATATTTTTGTTATTTTATTTATTTATAATGTTTTAATCCTTATCTAATTATTTATTTAAAGTTCTTGCTTTGGTTCTTATTTTATCATTATTTTATATTTAAAAAAGGAAAATAAATGTGAAGTGAAAGTAAATACTATTTTATTCAGTGAGTTTGGATAGAAGAAAATTGCATGTACATTTTATCGTTGTTTTATATTCTTTGTGTATAGTTTATACAACGACATGAATTGATAGTCATCACATTTTATGACCTTTGAAAATATCCAAGAGTATATTAGTTAAGTAAGAGTTAAGTCTGGTTTCAATAAGTTGAGATTAAACTAGTGTCAAAGTGTTTGTATTTGGAAAGTCACAGTTTGGTACACTGCGGGATGAAAGGCAGGGACCATGGTGGGGTCTAAGGAAGTTTTACCAAGTAGGTGAATATCTGGATAGTTCAGAATAGCGCACTGGACTAGGATATTCATAGGCCAAACTTGGGACTATCCGATACCTGCTCGGCATCGCCAAGGTTAGGTAGTGAGTATATATCTCTTTTATGGGCCGATAAATGGCTAATATTCTCGAGAAAGAAATAATTATGATTGTACCAATGTTTTATGAGAAATAATCAACTACCTAATCACTTTCCAAAGTAATTTTTGATGTTCATAATGGATCATCAGAAGTGGAATATGGATTCATATGTCTGGTAAAATAAGATCAAGTTTTGTGATTGTAGGTCGAAATATAGGCCCCCAGTGTCTGTATTGTTTGTTGAGTTTATTAAGATTGATATTTAAGGCTTATAAAGACCTCGCTTCTTTCATATTTTTCTTTCATATGTACTTGTTGCATGAGCAGAAGAGGAACCTGCTCAGTGAGAGTTGTTCGGGATATTATTGGTGGATCTTCTGAAGATTGACTCATGGATAATTTTTATTAATATCTTTATGAGATATTAAAAATATAGATAAATCTTCTATTTGGATGTAGGACTCTTGTAAACCGTTGGTTATTTAGAGATTTCTTCCTTTCCTACTCTTGTAAACCGTTGTAGGATTTATGAGGATGATACTAAGGCAAGGCAAACTCAATGGAGGCAAGGAGGGCCTTTGAGGCACAAAAGAAATGATTTTAATAATAAGAAACCCTACCAACGTCCATCTCATGCTTCATGGAATTCTTCAGGACAAAGACATTCCTCTCCTGCCAATAATTCAGGCATAACCAACCCTATCAAATGTTTCCACTGTGGAGGACCTCATCTGTCAAGAAATTGCACCATAAGGACTATAACTTGCTTCAATTGTGGGAAGTTGGGTCATTATCGTAATGAATGCAAAGAGTTAATTAAGGAGCAAGGAAGTGGAGGAAGCATCAACAGAGGAAAGAATCAACTTGGAAGACCAAAGACAACTGGGAGAGTCTTCATGATGAATGGTACTGAAGCTGTTCAATCTGAAGATTTAATCCAAGGTAAATGCATCATAAATGGTCACCTCGTTAATGTACTATATGATTCAGGCGCTACTCATTCTTTCATATCACATGAATGTGTCAAACATATAAAGCTACATGTCTCTTTATTGCCATATGATTTGACTGTGTCTACACCTACCAATGTTCCAGTCACCACTTCACTTGCATGCACAAATTGTCATATTTCTATAGGGAATAGAAAATTTTCTGTAAATCTTATATGTCTACCCTTGTCTCATTTGGATATTGTTCTTGGAATGGACTGGTTATCTTCCAACCATGTTCTCCTAAA
>Ga0214543_1002154_pt1:0-37500 | contig 38770 bp, 20 predicted proteins | sample CNSS2metaG_FD_160094 | JGI IMG/M metagenome (GOLD analysis project Ga0214543, IMG submission 160094) | Root nodule microbial communities from cowpea collected in UCLA plant growth center, Los Angeles, California, USA - CNSS2 | ecosystem: Host-associated > Plants > Roots > Nodule | place...
GGCCCAGCCCATGAAATGGTCAGACATCATTAAATGCTCTATAAATACACGTGGACCCCAGCAATTAAAGGTACGCATTCATTAATCACTGATTTGACTCTCTGAGAGCTTTGACTTACTTGAGCTTTAGAGACTCTTCTGCAGGTAACCCCTCCTGGGTTCAAGCTGACATGTATCGACCAGAAAGAGGCCAACCGAAGAGATAGCGGACTACATGGTAAGGTGACGCTTGTGCCTAACTTATCTTATTTGTTCTTTGCAGGAATAATTCACATTCTTGAAAATTACAAACCACAACTCAAAATTCCAATTAATGACAAAATCAACGAAATTGATAAAGTAGGGTGAGAGTTGGAAAGAAACATAGAAAGAAAGTAGGAAGATAGGGGGCGAGACCTTGGCCTTGCGATAATTATTGATAAATTTGCATGTTCCTTCTTGGAGAATGACGCGAGCGATGACGCTTTTATGGCGACTGGTTCTTATGATTGTCTGCATGGTGAATCCACTAGGAACCCTCAAATTGATGAACTTCTTGAGGTCTTTGGTTTCTGGTTTGACGAACGCGGTGGCGAAGTCGACGAGGAAAGGGATTTTAAGGAGGGTTGTGACAAAGGAGAGAATGTTAGAAATGGAAAAAGAAAAAGAGAGTGAAGAGAGGGGTGGTGTGTAGAACTAATGCTTAGTTTTTTATTTAGGAGTAAAGGTTTATTTCATGTAAAATTATACGAATCAGAATTTAACTTGATTTACGTTTTTTATATATTTTTTATGATATTTATTTTCTACTTATATTTTGACAAATGATTTTTCATATAAAAATTGTTGGGAAATTTTCATATATAACTATTAATATAAGTTAATAACTTATAATAATATTTATTTCAAATATAATTTAATATAATTTATAAAAACATTTATTTAAAAAATGTTATTATAATTTATCAAATTGATCTATAATAACATTTTCAATAATTATAATAAAAAGTGTTACTAAAAGTAGAAAAAAAGTGTAATGATTTATGGTAATATTTAAAAAAATATTATAATATTTATGATATTTAAATTAGTTTATTAATAAAAAAAGTAAAATAAGATTTTTTTTTCATGAAAATAAGTTTTTGATATATTTATTGCATTGGACTATTTAACAAAAACCAATATTATGTGTAAAAAGATTTAGGATTTTTTGTCTAAGGTTATTTGTTAATTTAAGGCCACACTTATGGTTTTGACCACACATTGAAGATAACATTTTAAAAAGTGAGATATAAGTAGTCAACATTTTATGAAGTGTGGTCTTTGATAATTTATATACTATATTTACAAAAAAGTGTGGTCTTTAGTAATTTTTATACTACATTTACAAAAAAAGTGTGGTCTTTAGTAAATTTTAAACAACGTCTACAGAAAAGTGTGGTCTTTAGTAAATTTTAAACTACATGAATAAAATTGTTGTCTTTTATATATTTAAGCAACACTTTTTTATGTGTTGGCAAGTTCGTGTTGCTTAAGACAAAAAATGGTGTAGTGGCACCAAATGCTCCAAATACTTTCACAATAGAAATTATCGCTACTTTTCCTGCAACAAGCAAATTAACGTGGTTGATAATTTAATAACTTTTCACGGGATAGCTTTCTCGACACGTGCATTTGTGACTACCCTAGATGCTCTGATCTATTTGAAATGACCAATGTGGGTATCTTTTTACATGCCGCCAACTATCCACTTCAATCCTCTCATTAACCTTTTTCCATCAACCACTTGAAAAATAGTAAAAGTATTAGTAGATAAAGAAGGGAGTTGTAAATAAACAACATTATTTCTTTTCCTAGTAAAGAAAAAATGTAGAATGTAAAATATAGGATATGGAAAATATTGTAAAATATATAAGGTTGTTGTAAATTATCTAGTGTAATGTTCTAATATATAGACATATAAGTAATAATGTTCTAATAATAAACAACAATAATATCAAACATTTGAACCACCAAAACCAGTTAAACTATAAAAAATCAGGATTTCACAACAACCAAAGACACTACACTGTTTGGTGCTCATTAGTACAAACCACTGCTCAATGCTTTGTGACTAAATAAGACTAGTGCTCAACGGTACAAAACCACCATTCTGTCATAAAATAAGACTGGTGCTAATGACGTTGACTTCACATAGATTCATCAGAATGACGATCCAATCAGTGGAAAACCTTCGTGAAGCTCCAAATCATCAATCTATCAGTGAAGATCAATGAATCTCGCAACGGAAGACTTAGAAACTCTCTCTCATTCCAACGGAGGAACCTCTCGGAATCTCACTAGTTTGTAAACCCTAAGGAGGCAAATACCTCTCTAGAAGATGAGCTAGACGAAAAATGAAGGATAATAACCACTCTCATATATTCATCAAGCTAACGATTACAATTCATCAATCTGCCTTTTATAAAAGAAAAGGAAACCATGAAACCCTAATGGAAAGGGTGTACAAACAAAGGAAAAGAAACGTGAACAAAGCCCTAGCTAATCAAAGGGTGGAACCCCTAACAAAGATGAAGAGAACGCATGTGGCAAAGGAATCCTAACGTTTTAGCGACCCTCTTTAGGAGACAAACCCTAAAGCCCTTCAACAAGAGGCGTTTAAGCAAAGAGAGACTTTGGGTGTGCGTGGGCCTTTGGTGGATTCTTAATCAACAATGTGGAGGAGAGAACTTGGGTTGATTTGCAATCTTTGTAACTTTTACAATTTGTATGTGGTTGAAGCATGAGCTATGAATTATTGTTGATTGTGATTGTCTGATATAAAACAAAATATAAAGATTGCAAATTTAGCTTCCCTCACATGTGAAAGCACCTCAAACAACTCTAGATTCTTAAAACACCACTAGCTCCCTAAGATGCTCTATCTACACATAGAAACATCACAAGAAAGATCAATACATACTATTATGATCATTGATCAACAAAGACTCATATTGATCATTCAAATAGCTCATGTAACTAAGAAAAGCCCACATGCACGACAAAAATAGATTGGTCATATGAAAATGGCGAAAATAATGACTTACTCTATCAAAGAAACTGATATGTCCAAATTGAGGAACTCGCCACAAAGATCACTCCTATGGTCTCAAAATTTCAATCAAACGAACGAAGGGTGAAAAATCCTAAAAAGAAGTCAAAGAACTCTAGAAAAGTAGTTTCTAAAGAGATTGTGTGTTTTAAAATAATAAAGCTCATTTATAAAACTTCATATTTATATAAATCCTTTTAATATTAATAAGTAAGTCTTACTATTCATAAACCACTATCCATTCTAAAATATCATTTTCCAAATCCTCACACAATTAATACCAAAATAGGTGGCAGATCCACATAAGGGGACAAGAATATGATGACTCTATTGTCTAATGTATGTGATGTAAAGTTTGAACTGATTCACAAATAAAAAAATAAATGAACCAATATAATGCTTTTATTTCTCAACAAACCAAATTTAAATAAGAGAAAAAATATTTATATATAATAACTACACAATATGTGTGAGATATTCTAAAAAATAAAGTGTCGATTGTAAATTATTTTTTAAAAGTAAATTATGGTTTCTTCGTTATCTTCATTTTTTCCTTCATATCATTCCATTATGAAGGATTACATAATGTTTCACTTTCCATTCACTTAAATTTTAATATTTTTTTATAAAATCACGACCTTTTCAAGTCATTATTTCTTCCATATATGTTTGTGTTTAATTCGCTCAATGAAAAAAAAAATTATATGTTCTAAAATTTTTCAATATTTTATTAACATTCATTACTAAGACAAATTGTAGTTAAAGTTAGTTATATAAATGATAATATTATAAAGTTACTATTTTACACTACAAAAATTCTGAATTATAAAAGGGATTTATTAGGAGAGGTTATAATAACCTCGGTAATCCATACACTAGTGGAGGTTTTTTAAACCCTTGTTACGTGTCAGAGATTTTTACGTGTCAGAGATTTTTTAAAATGAACCGCGTGCAAATTTCATTTTTCACTTTTTCACTGTTCCTCTTTTCTCACTTATAGAACATTTTCTTTCATTGCTCTCTTGCTGGTAGCCTAAACAGTCTTCATTCTCGACTTGATCTCTCCTTCATTGGCATCTCTCATTCTCAGGTAAATAAAGTTCGTTTGCCCTCTTTCAATCTCATTAAAAAAGCTTTTGTTTGCTTCAAATTTCACATTCTCTCAATCGCTCAATCTGAGCTTCCAATTTTGTTTGCTTTCATTTCTCTTTTCGAATCTTCATCAATCGATCGCAAATCTGGTAATTGCTTTCAATTTTTTTTCACTTTCATGTTAATTTTTCACTTTCCCTCTTTGATCGAAATCTGTTTTGCGTTGTGCGATTGTAAGTTTCAATGGTTCTGGTTTGTTTGCAGCAGGTTCTGTGTCTTTGATATTTCATTCTCTCTCTCTGATGTTTTTTTTAGATTAGGTTACTTTTTCTTTACTTCAAAATCGAAGGCGGAACTTCTTGGGTACGTTCCTTTTCCATGTTTCATGCTCAGTCTCGCGCTTCAGTGGTGATTTTTTTTTCAATACTCAAATATTTTACACTCAGTTTCTATGTGGAATAACATTCCTCTCACGCTTTTTCTTTGCTTACTATTGAAAAATTGAATGATCTGCGACTGTGTTTTGCTTTCATGGAAAATTTGAGATTCTCATTCTTTGAGAATATTAGCTTAGCATTATAGCCAGTATGAAAACTCTCAAAATCATGTTGATTATTTTTGTTATTGACAAGTTATTTTTTAGAGTTTTTATTTTTATTTTTTATAAGCACTATTTTTTTTACAGAATAAGAATTTGATGATTTGGTATTCCTTAATTATTATTATTATATTTGATTTTGGCAGGCTAAGGTAAGTTTGAGTAAGCAGTAATTCCTTTCATTTGAAAATTTTTCGAAATTCAGAGTTTGAGTTATTTTTCTTGACTAGACTAATACTGACGACGACGATGATGATATCAGGAAGAGGAATGATAATGGAAAAAGTGATACAAATCCATGGAAATGTAAGGCCTGTTTCTCAGTAACTTTGATTTCTCCACCTGATATGCAAGTTTTAGTGCATTTGAGTTAGATGGATCGAAAAGATTTGTGTTCTTGTTATGAAACTAAATTAGAAATGGCTATTGCGGGTGTGCATACTGTCACTACGCTCGAATCTACTTTCCTGAGGGAATCCCTTTCTCGGTCATCTGGGAGGGAAGGAGATGGAGGGAGGGGAGGCACCCGGTCATCTTCGGTCTTGCAAATGTGGAGAGAGATTGAGGATGAGCAGGTAGTAAGACCAGTTCAAGGAAGAAGGATGAGCAGCAGGTTCTGGTTTGTTTGCAGTCTGCGTCATTTGCATAAATAAATAGTTTACCAGAGTTCACTAGACTCCAATGCTGGAACCGAAAAGGAGATTACATGTTAAGAACAAAAGTCGCAGAAACACTGTTAAGCCTGGAAATGGGAAGATATTGCCTCCGGGCAAACCTTGGCATCCAGTTGCCAATACATGATAAAGCACAAAGAAGTAGAATAACAGAAACCAACAGAATAGGCACAAAAGCAAGAGGATTTATCTTGAACTGGAACAACTCCAAGTCACGAAGCCCAAATCTAGTGGAGAATGCCTTTCCAACTTCCAACATGGCAACCCCAAGCCCAAACGAGTGCCTTCCGGAGCCAACACTTACCTGATTATCATTAAACACGTCCCGAGTATGGTGCAACGATGGGCTTCTTTCCTTTGGATCATGTCACTTTGCAATATTTGAGACTGACAGACAAAAGTGACGAGACTGTAAGTAAACATCCATCTTAACATTGATAACTACTTTGACTCATTATGTATAATCTCATTTGTTTGAGGTCGAATTTGCGTAGCGTCTGCTTAAACATGCTTTTTTGCTTACCTCAAATCTCCTTCTAGCAAATAAAAATTCTTAAGAGAATAACCACAAGATCTTTTTGTTATCATTCATCATATTTTGATCCTCTACTAATAGAATATTAAGTGGTCAATTTGTTATAGATTTTCTATTAAGACAATGCTTCTCTTCTTTTGGCTCATCAGGTGCAAGCCTATAGAAGTTTTGAGTTCTATGTCTGCTATTATTTTTGAGGAAACTTCAAGACCAGGTCAAACGAATGCCTTCAAAGTGATGTCTATAAGGAATTTTACTAGATTATAGTTATTATTCCATTTTGGATCCACTGTATCCAGGTATAAACTTCATACACTTAAAAATCATCTTTTATTTTTTAGTTAATATACAATTTGATCTGTAAAGTGGCATTTGTATTACTCTAGAACACTACTAAAATTTTTTATGTGTGATGTGTGACATTTGGTCCCAATACTCTCTGACTTGTAGCATGAATTTTATAAATAATTCAGGAAAGTCTATGATTTCCAAACATAAACTAGAAATGAGGCAATTGATGCCATCTAGAAGAAACCTTTACAAGTGAAAAAAGTAAAGCAAAAAATATTTTTCTAATTGAATGGATATTATTTCTGTAACTAAGCATTATATTAAGGTTTAAAGTGTGATCTCATAATTCGTATCCTAATTACAATTTGCAATTTGGAAGGTTAATATAATATATAAACATATTAATTTAATTGAAAATGTTGCAGCTAGGTTTTATTAAGGAAGTCAAAGTGTGATGTGTAACGCACTCATTAATGTCTTCATATATAGTAGCGAAAAAACGTGATATTGTTATATCTCCGATTTTCTTCTATGGAATATAACTTTATATATAATAATCAGAATTTTAATCTTAAGAATACTAAAGTTATCACACCATTAAATGTTATAGAAATGCTAAACTTTTGCATAAAAAAATTATATTTGTATTCTACAATTAGGAAGAGAAGAGGAAATTAGAGAGGGAGCTAGCAAGGATAAAAGTTTCAGCAAACAGAATCGCAAATTTGCAAATTTTATGGCTGGAAGGATGAAAATGATAAAATTAAGGGAATTTGAAAAATAAGTAAAAACATCAACAAATAATGAATTGCATTGCAGGGGTAAAAAACTAAAAAGGAAATTTCAATACCGTTGTACAGGATTCTAGAACGGTCAGTAAATATCAGGGATTTCAGAACCATTGGTAAATACCAGGGTTTTCAGACCTGGTAAATACCAAGGGTTCCAGAACCTTCGGTAAATACCAGGGGTTTCAAAACGTCGGTAAATATCAGGGGGTTCCAAAACTGTCGGTAAATACCAGAGGTTCCAGAACCGTCGGTAAATACCAAGGGTTCCAGAATTGTCGGTAAGTGTTGCTTTACCACGGGTTAGTCAAAACCGTCGGTAATATGTTAACGACGCTGGTTTTTCTAGGGAAAAAGCAAACCGTGGGTAACGCCTTTAGCGGGGGTTAAAACCCCGGAAATGCCAAAAATAACCCTTGTTAAAAATAATTTTTCTTGTAGTGTTATATGTTCTAAACTATTATTATTTCTCGATTAAAAAAACACTATTATTATTATTATATGTAGGATAAAAACATAATTAATTTATTTATTAAGAGTTCACGTTAGTGAAGAAAAGTTAAAAGGTGGTGGCTATTAACATTTAGTGTGTGATGTATTCTTGAAAACATCTTTGTACATTTGTTAGAAATATAGTATTATTCTATTTTTCCTTTGTAATGTTTGACAATGAAATCTAGTTTAACAAAAATATCAAACTATTAAAGAAAGGAAACATGGTTAGTTGAAGGAAGGCCAGAAAAATTTTGTAGTTCACTCTGCCCTAATTTAAAGGGCTGCCCTTGTAAGTGGGCCTAAGGCCGGCCCAACAGATAAAACCCCTAAGTCTGTCCTAACCCTAACACTCATTCTCATTTTCAGAAACTGTTCTTGGTCCTAAGAGCCGCAGTCGTCCTCCTATCTCTGCTAGGGTTTGGCACCACCGTGAGCACGCAAGTTCAAACTAGTTCCTTCTCTCTACGTAAGTGATCCCTCTTCTGTGTCTATATTTCCACCACCGTTACTCTAGGTAACTCATATTTCTGCTGTGGGTTCTATTTTTCCAGCTCCTTGCGTTGTCCCTCGAGTTACCGCGTTCTGTTGTTTGGGGTCAAGGACTTGTGCTAGTCATTTCCAGGTAAGGAAGCTATGGCTTACTCATATATTCTGTTTTTCCATGTTGGTTGGCTGTTATTTCGAGGTCATGTGGTTGGTGTGATGTTATGTTTGCTGTGAACGTTTAAGTATGTTGTTTTGGACTGGTGTGGGTGCTATTGCAGGAAAATAGTGGCGAGACCTGATAATCTTGCCCAAGTGAGCCAGTCTCGCCTAGGCGAGATGGACAGAGACTCGCCCAAATCTTTTTACGCGAATGTTCGCTTAGGCGACCAACTCAACTTTTGAGCGAGCGAACGTCTCGCCCAAGCGAGAGGGGTCTCGCCTAAGCGAGATCCCGCGTGAGCTCCTATTTCCTTTTTCGAGCCCTCGCTTAGGCGAAGAGAGCTCGCCTGAGCGAGAGCCTCTTGCCTGAGCGAGAGCCTCTTGCCTGAGCGAGACCCTTCAGTCTGAGCGAGGAGCTGGACGAGACAGTGTGACTTGTGTGGTTGCTTCTAAGATTCTGAAATGGTTTATGCTTGCTTGGATGTTGATTATTGTGTTAAATGCAATAGACAAATAAATATGCATGAGTGATGTGATTCATGAATTGTAAATGATGGTTTTGGGCGTGAACCTTCGCATGAGGAATGAATGAGGTGGTTGGTATTAAATTGACACGGCATTGGCATGAGATGGTATTTCACTATGTTGGTTGAGAATGATGAGCTGGTATGGATTCATTGGAAAAATGAAAGAGATGGATTATGAAGAACTAATATGCAATATGCATGTGTGATTTGTATGATGAATCTTTCTTGATTGGTTGAGCATGTTTAGTCAGTATCAGTGCATAATTCCTTGGAGTCTCTAGGTGAGACTTTTAGGGTCGCGCTTCAGTGGTCGGGATGTAATTCCATGGCCCCTGTTAGTGGGTGTCCATGGTGGTGCCCCATCTGTATAACTAGGTAAGGATTCAAGGTAAGGTTGCATCCTGACACTCTAAGGAGTCACTTAGTCTCACCTAGAGCGGACTGACTCCTGTGGTGAGAGTAGCAGGAGGCCTGAAATTCATTAAAGGCTAACCTTGTGGTGAGGGAAATTGATTCATTGTAACACTTGTAACACATAGCTCGGGGGTGAGCAAAGGTATCCACCACAAGTGCAAGCATCCGCTGAATCTGACCAGGTTACATGTATCCGGATGAGTCGAGTCGTGTCTTAGTGTATTGTTTGGAAAGTCATAACATGTTTAGTTGATATGTGTATATGAGATTGTGAATATATATATTTGATTGTATGGATGAAATCTTCTTGTGCTCTAGCTTACTCTATTTTCGTTGTTGTGTGTTATGCTGTGTGGTACTCTCTTTTGCGATGATCATCAACTTGTTGGTGTGAGCAGATGCGAGGAACACCCGTGGACAACAGGGAGGTGATAGTTCCGCTGCATAGTCCGCGTAGACTGGACCTTTTTCTTGATGGGCTTTTCTTTAGGGCTATGGCCCATGTATTGTTTTCTGCTTATTACTCTACTTCATCTGTTAGATTTTTCAACTGTTTTCTATTGGCATCATGGTGTGCCTAGTTTTATAGGGGTGGCGTTAAGGACTCCAATAAAAACATAATTAATTTATTTATTAAGAGTTCACGTTAGTGAAGAAAAGTTAAAAGGTGGTGGCTATTAACATTTAACATTTAGTGTGTGATGTATTCTTGAAAACATAGAATAGCAAATTTGTACATTTGCTAGAAATATAGTATTATTCTATTTTTCCTTTGTAATGTTTGACAATGAAATCTAGTTTAACAAAAATATCAAACTATAAAAGAAAGGAAACATGGTTAGTTGAAGGACGGTCCAGAAATATATTAATATTTTCAATGACATATTGAATGAAAAGGATGTGAATAATTTTATTTGCATAAAATAAAATAAAATAAAACTATTTTAGTTCTGAAAAAAATAAAAGATAAGATAAAACTAATAAATGATGAAAATAATAATTTACATAAATAAGCTTTTATTTTATAATAAATTCAAATGAGTATTAGGTTTGAAAGAATTCAAATCCAACGTGAATGGCTCCATAGAAAGAAATTTGATCAAGTGAAATCTGTTTGTAATGGTTTTGTAATGGGTTAAAGTTGTACCAATCAATGACACCAACGGAAAGTGGAGAAATAAATGTAATTTTCACGCAATAGTATGGTGTTGACTTAAAATGATGGATTAGGTGCATTACTTGTTTCACAATTTTATATTGGACTTTTTCCATGATACTTCTTTTTACTATTTGTAATGATTTTTTATATTTAAATAAAATGATACTTTATAAAAATACATTTAATTCATAAAAATAGAAATGTACAGTATTTTATTTCACAATAAATGGTGTACTTACTAGTATTTAATATATTTATAATACAATTTAAATACGTTATACATTAGTTACTACCAAAAATAATGATAATTATTTAAAAATAAAATATAATAAATAAAATATATTTTATTTTATTTTATTTAAAATGTATTATTTATTTACAATAACAAGCAAGTCTTAATATGATTATATAAGTCTTAATTATATTATATTATGTAAGGCCTAGTTATATTTTAGTCCTAATGTTTAAGGGCTATCCAAGTCAGTTAGGCCTAGGGCTGACCTAAAGGGAACCAAGAACCCTAAACTGCCCTAATCCCACTCATTCTTCCCACTTTCAGAAATCAGTCTCCCTCATTCCCTCCTAAAGCAGTTGTAACTCTCTATTAGGGTTTGGACCCTGTCATCTTCAGGCTTGTTCAACTTCGTTTTCCCTCCACGTAAGTTGTCCCTCATCCTGTACTTGTCTATTTCTAGCACTATTGTCTTGGTTCCAGCTAAGGTTCCTCTTAGTAACTCTGTTTCCTACTGTTCCTATAATTTTTCTAGCTTCTTAGTTCGTTCCTAGAGCTGTTGTACACCACTGTTTGGTGTCGAAGCCTCGTACTAGCTCTTTCCAGGTAAGGAAAGCTAGGACTCTTAATGTTTTCAAGTTTCATTATACATTATTGGTCTTTCAACTCTATTTTGTGCCTGTGATGATTAAATGATGTTTGGAATGAGATGAATATGTGTTGTGCGATTGTTCTGGACGAATCTGTACATTGGCATGCGTGAACAATGGAGTAAATCTGATAATCTCGCCCAAGCGAGTGGTTCTCGCCTAAGCGAGAGTATCAGGAAACCCTTCTTGGTGTTGCGCGAGCTATCGATCAAGCGACGAGCTCTAGTCTTGAGCGAGAAGTCATCTCGCTCAAGCGAGGAGGTCTCGCCTAAGCGAGAGAACGCGATAGTGCCACTGTTCCCTTTTTGAGCTCTCGCCTAGGCGAAAGGAGCTCGCCTGAGCGAGAAACCCCTCTCGCCTGAGCGAGGCCTTTCAACCTGAGCGAGAACTGGGCGAAAGTGTACCCAGGTTTTGTTCCTTCTTTGTCCTTGTATGTTTGCAACATGTTTGGGTGAATTAATATGTTAAAAGCATGAAATGAGTGATGTGCATGTATGGAATGGTTCATGGGCTGGATATGATGAGTTTGGTATGATTTTGGTATGGAATATGAATGAAGGTTGGTTGTAAATGTTGGCATGAGATTGGTATGCATGACAAGTACATACTTGGTTGGTGAAACATGATTTGTATGTGGTTAGGACGTAATTCCACGATAGTTTCGTGGTGGTGCCTCATTGGTTAGGGCGTAATTCCATGAATCTCTAGGTGAGATCTCATGGTGGTGCCTCAGTTGGTCAAGATGTAATTCCATGACCCCTGTTAGTGGGATTTCATGGTGGTGCCTCATTTATATAATTTAGTAAGGATTCAAGGTAAGGATTACATCCTGACACTCTAATGAGTTAGTTAGTCTCACATAGAGTGTACTGACTCAAGTGGTAAGAGTAGCAGGAGCCTGAAACACTTTAAGGGCTAACCTTGTGTGTGAGGGATGTAACACTGGAACAATTAGCTCAGTAGAGCAGTAAAGACCACCACAAGTGCAAGCATCCGCTAAATCTGACTAATTATATGTATCCGGATGAGTCGTGTCTTGAGTCTTAGTGTATTGTTTGTAAGTCATAACATGATTGGTTGACATATGTACCTTGGACTATGAAATTGTATGTAACTGTATGATAAATCATTTTATGCTCTAACTTATCCTTTTGCCTGTTTGATTGTTATGTGTGTGGTTTTCTCTTTTTGCGATGATCATCAATTTATTGATGTGAGCAGATGCGAGAACTCCTCGTAGCCAACAGGGAAATGGTGACTCCGTTGCGTAGCCTATTTGGGCTGGATTCCATCTAACTAGGCTTTCTCTTAGGGCTATGGCCCATGTATTGACTTGTCTTTTAATCTTAACTAGTTTTTTGACCCGTGCAATTTTTTTATTATTGATTATAAATTATAAATGTGTAACAAAATGTTTTAAGAATTGAATGAAATATAAATATATAAAATGTTAAACTTATATAATGATATTATTGACATTATAATAAACATAAGTCATGAAATACACCATTTTGAACAACAACATTATAGAAATATGCTTAATCTAATCACAACAACAACCATTAACAAACACTTCAATATTTGGTTCGATAAAATCATTGTTTGCTTGAAAGACAATAATATCACCTTCTTTTAAGTCATTTTCAGAACAAAATAACCTCTAACCTTGACCTATCTTTGTTGAACTTCTATTCTTATTCGATATTAGGATTTTGCAATTGACTATAGTTTTAGGCCCTAAAAGAAACACATCTTGTACATTCTCGTCCTGAATGAAGTTGGCAAACTTTGATGGCAAGTCCTATATGATTCAAATGTTATTGTTAGTGCATTAATTATTTTCATTTAATTATATGTAAATTGATATTAAATAATACTTGAAATGATAAAAAGAATTCATAAGGCATACACCAAGTGGCTTGCTTTGCTTTGATACTTTGTGAATTTGACTGAAAATATAGATCTTGTTTCTTGATGACTGATACGACACATAAATGTTGACAAACTCCTTGGTGTACAACCACCTTGAAACACGATTACGTAAAATAAAGAATTTCCCAAATACTGAAACTGCATGTGAGAGTCACTTTTGATGTCATAAAAATCTCTCACATTACTCCAACCTTCTGTGATTTTTGGGTTATTTGAATCCATGTTGTAGGTAATTGTCGTGCTCTTACCATTTACATCTACCAAGTGCCACTGTGGACCTAATTCATGTTCATAAGCAGCAGCGAAATGTCGATCGACAAATCCAAATGGCTACAAATTAATAAACACAGTAAAAACAGGAACAAATTTATCTCTACAACGAAATGAAAACATAAATACAAACATATATATATATATATATATATATATATATATATATATATATATATATATATATATATATGGGAAAAATCTGAACATCTTAATGTGGTTGATACAGTACGAATCAGGATGATACAGTTGACATTAGAAAACACATACAACAACAAATATCAATGCTTTCCAAACATGTATTTCTGTGGTTAAATTTGCAACATACCTGAGAGCATATGTAGATTGTGTTGAAGTTCCAAAGAATTGTTATGTTGTTTGCTCCATTTGTACTGGTTTGCTCTATCTCCATTCCTCTAACTGCAGAACAAAGTCAAGGTTGAAATATATGGGTAAGTGAAAATTGTGGATGGAATGGTAAAGGTGAAGTTGGGAATGGAAGAGCAAAGATTATCACATGGAAAAGGAATCTTTCTTGAAAGTGGCAGCACAAATTCAGTTTCACGTGCAAACAATGGCTGTAATTGTAAAGTAACTGAAATATATGTTGTATGTGTTTTTTGCAGATACTTTAATATATAAAGAAACTGAAAAATAAAGCATTTACAAATAACTATAACATATTAAATTTTATATTCGTTATACATAAAAGAGTTATAACAGTAAAACCACATGTACTGCAGTAACGAATAAGAAGATGTAGGTAGATATTTTTTCTTCACAATACATTAAAGCCACAAACAAAAATTAAAATAACAACAATTGAAAATCTTTATAACAGTTATAATATCTGTACTGCAGCAACCATGGTGTTCAAAATATCAATCCATGAGTGGACAACAAATAATGCAATTCAAACATGTATCAATGACCATGTACTTTTCAATATGGCTGCAGCTATCAAAAAAATCTTGGAAGTGTATACTATACACTATGGCATATTATAATCTGCAACAAAAGAAAGGAATTACAATTAAAGATACAATAATTGACAAATTATAATAATGTTGTTAAGTAAGTTGTATACCTCTTATCAAAAATTTTCAAATATTTCTTTGTAAACCACATTGGTAGTTGTATTGCTTACTTTTCCATCTTCATCCAGAATTAAAATTTTGAGTCCTTTCTTTGTTGTGACTCTAGAAATTGCTATATACAATTGTCCATGAGTAAAAGCTGGGCGAGGAAGTTAAAGTCCAACTTTAGAAAGAGTTTGTCCTTGACTTTTGTTTATTGTCATTGCAAAGCGTAAGGATATTGGAAATTGCCTCCTTTGAAATTTAAACGGGGTGCTGGAATTAGAAGGTGTCAAGTTCATTCTTGGAATGAAAATTTTGTCACCAACATTTTTGCCTGTTATGACAGTAGCAGAGATAACATTCTTTCCCAAATCATTAACTTGCAACCTAGTACCATTGCAAAGACCATTTGCTTGATCAATGTTTCTTAAAAGCATAATTGGTACGCCAACTGTCAATTTAATCATATGATTTGGAATTCCTGAACATTTGATATCATTTAGAAACTCTTGAGTAAACCACTCACCTTGAATTTCTTGATCATCATCAAATTGGCAAGGAGTGTCTAAACTTAAATAAATTTGTTTTTCACCAGGAATCAAAGATAAAATGAAGTCATTTACTTGTTCAACACTATCAATTATAGGGCAAAGTATAGCGTTATCATCAAAGAAGCCATGAGTCATGATATTTTCAATTAGACCACCATAAACAAATTTCACTAAAGAAAGTAAAGGTGTTTCACTTTCTTGAATTAGAAGATTTGTTGGTATTGAAATGTTGGCTTCACCACTTTGATTCAAATTCATATTTACATCTTCAATTTTAAGAATCCAATCAGCAAATTCTCTTATATCTATTGCACTTTCATTTGAAACAACACTTTTTAGCCTCATGTTTTGTGATAGCTTAAGAATTGTGCAATATTGTCACAAATTAGAGTAGTTAATTGATGAGTTCACAATATCATACCTTGATCCCTTCCTTACTACTAGCAAGATTTGTCTAAAATCACCGCCCAAGACAATAGCCTTTCCACCAAATGGTTTGTCAGCATTCTCTTCATTTCTAGCTCTCATAATGTCTCTCAATGTTCTATCAAAAGCTTGGAAACATAACTTATTCATCACAGAAGCTTCATCCCATATGATAAGTTTTATTTCCATCAATAGTATAGCACGAAGACTTCCTTGATTGATGTTGCACGTTGATTCATCATTGATTGCTAGTGGTATGTAAAAAGTAGAATGAGCAGTTTTACCTCCAGGAAGCAATAAAGATGCAATGCCGCTTGAAGCTACATTAAGCGCAATCATTACCTTTGCTCTAATACCAGTTGACAAAAGTTTCCACAAATATGTTTTTCCAGTCCCATCATAACCATATAAGAAAAAGAAATTTCCTACATCTGAATTCACTGTTGTCATAATTCTGTTATAAACATGTAGTTGCTCATTAGTGATTGACTACAATAGAGAGTGATGTAGCTTCTCCATTTCTTCTTTATCATAATTCAGTTCATCAATAATGAACCTGTTATTAAATTTGAATGAATTAGAAAGATCAGGTTGAGGAAGGGAACTATAATCTGTTAAAGATCGCCCATTGGAATTTAGAAGTTCTTCTACTTCTAGGTGACACAGATTGTGTAAATCTTGTTCTTCCATTTGAAAACCTACAAAAAAAACATGTCGTGAATAAAAAAATATGGAATAAAGAATGGAGATTATTTATATTTAGTACCTGGTATGTTCAAGTGTTTCCTTTTTTGATATAGGATACCATCTGCCAATAAATTCCAAGTTGCATCCCAAACAACTTTTAGCTTTGACATTGTATTCATGATTAACAAAGAAACAAATAACCTTCTAAGTTGATTTCCAGATGCAAGATGGCTAGCCTCTTTAATAGCATCAATGAATTCTGTCATCTGCCAATAATCTCAATTCTTGGCAAGCCTCTTGGTATGTAGAGAATGTTTTACCATTAATTGTCTTTATACTATCATGATTAATACAACCTTTTTGTTTTATCAGTAAGATTCTCATGTAATAGCATTCACCCGATCCTGGAGGAACATATGTTAGTCTTCCAATACTGTAACCCTACTTTCTTGGTTTCCATTGCCTTTGGCTTCAAACCAAACTAGAAACATGGTATTGATGTTGTCATTCCTCTCCAATACATCATCAATTTTATCATCATCTTTAAACAAAATTGTTTGTTGATCTTGTAGGTGAAAAGTTAAACGCTGAACAGCAGGCCATCTATGATGGATATCAAATCCATAAATTCTCCAAACTGCTTCACATGGAGATAAATATCTACAATCATAATATCTTTTAATCTCATCAACAATACACATTTCTGTAGAATCATTCTTTTTGTCTGTAATTTTCATTATGGCTCTATCAGGACCTTTGTTGACATATTTGAACAAATACTTGATTGAGAGTGATTTGTTGCAATATTTTGTATTAACATGAGCTTGATATCGCATTAAGAGAAGAGGACTATAAGGCACAACATTTCCATTATCTAATTTATGTCCATTTTTCAACACAAATAAACCATCATTTCTACGCCTATATATAGGATATCCATCCTCATCAATTGTAGTTTTATGTCTAAATTTTTTAGGAAAAAATTTAGAACACCGACCTTCTTTCATGCATGGTGAGTTGAATCTAGCAGCTCTGCACGGACCATGTATCATATATGTTTTAACAGCCTTTGAAAGTTTTGGATACAGATCTGGATGAGGAAGTTCAGCAGAGATTACTTCATCTATGTGCTTTGCATTTTCTAACTTGTTTGAGTCACTCAACCATAACAATATATGAGCATGTGGTAGACCTCTCTTTTGAAATTCAATTGTATACATACCTATAATTTGAAGATAATTATTATACAAAACAATTGGCGGTAAAAAATCAAAATGATGGAAATGTAGTTTGTGTACCTGCATTGACTTTGCCAAAGAAATTATTCTTCTTGAAATTTGTCATCATTTGGTCTAATTTCATTTTAAAAACTTTACAAACAATGTTTGGCCTATCTGAAGTAGTTAAACCTCTTGATTTTACAAAATCAAGAATTTCAGGCCAATTGACATTACATGTGATTGTTATAAACAAATCTGGATAGCCATACCTCTTACAAATGGCCATAGCATCTTGGCAATTATTGAACATGTAACTCATGCCACTTGTAAATGAAACTGGCAAAACTATACGCTTTCCAATGGAAGAAGGATCAGTTTCACCTTTGTTAACAACTTCTTGTAACCCATTTAGAATATCACAACGAATGAGTTTTTGATTATTTCTTATAAAAGACAACCTTTGGGCTTCAATCATTGTGTAGGTGTCCACTAAAAATTGTTGAAACAATCTACGTGAGTGTATAACGTTACCAAATTCAACCTTTCTATCTTGTATTCTGAAAGCAATGAATTCTCGTAAAGAAATCTGAATTCTCTTTCTACTTTGACCATATCTTTGACAATCTCTATGGAATATCCTCTTGATAACCATCCTCTCCATATGGAAAAATCAAAGGATATTGCAGAGGAAAGACACATGTATGAGTTTCATGTAGTCTCTTTAACTGACCACAAACTTTCTTGACAATGATGTTTCTTCCTACATCTAAAGTGCTCAAATCACCAACTATTAATGCTGCGACTTCATCTGCTATTCAGGTATTGTATACTCTAGGATCCTTAAAGCGATGTCTAAACAACCTCAATCCAAAATCTGATCGGTCATCATCATGTATAAAATCTCTTACTCTTTTGAATGATTGAGCAAGAACATTGTGTTTGTCAATCATGTTTTTCAACTCTTCTATCAATGATTTATCAAATATGGATTGTTGTATATTAGACCTATAAAATTACAAAAGGATAAATAATATACAAAATGATTCATAAAAAAAAGTATGTAGGCATACCCAAAGTGACTAACTCTGTTTGTTGTTTCATTTTCTGTGTCATAAATATATAGTTGTGCAAATTTTGGACTTGATCCTTTATCGGGCAATAAACTTCCAATGCGATGGTAATTTTGACCACTAAGAATAAACTGAGGAGGACCACATCCATCATTGATTGAGGAATGAATTTTCACACCAATTGATGTAAATGAGAACATGTTGTAACTTCTTATGTACTGTAAGAAATGTTGGCTTGTAGTGTCTTTCACCTTTCAATAACTTTTGAAGCAATTGAGGAGGTTTCTTCAACAATGGAAGTTGGACTTTTCCCTTTTGACAACAAAGAGAGAAATCAACTTGTTTTAATCTTTTGCATTTATCAGATCTTTCTTCGTACCACAATTGAGCTTGACAATAAGGACACTCAATGGAACAGTCCCCTACATCAACATTTGCTAAGTACATAAAAAACAATATGTTATTAATTAAAAGATACTTATATTTATATGTACAATATAATAATATAAATTGGCTAAAAAGTAGTGTTCAACCTTGAATTTCAGCTCTTGAATACAAATCAGAGGAGAAATGCCTAATTAGATAATCTGAAATAAAATAAAAAAACAATTATTAATAAAGGAAAATAAATAAAATATTAATTTATTTGTTATAATCAACCATTATTGATTACCATGATTCTCATCTTCATCAGAATTATTGTCAAAATCCAATATCTTTGAAATAAGTGTAATAACATCCTGAAGAGAAGGCTGGCAAAATTTTACAGCTTCTAAATATTAAGATGATTTACTTGGTCTTGCACTGGTATAGGATGGCAGCTTAGATATGTCTAAATATTGATTTAAACATTAGCAACATGAATTTGTAACAATAAAAGTAATTAAAGTATTCAAATTAATTTTTTTAATAGTACAAATTACCACGACTTTAGTTGTCTTCAACATAAAAAAGATTAACAACTTCAGAATAAGAAGAAGAATCCACAGAAGCAGGAATGAAGCTGCTACCAACAAATTCTTGATCTAACCTGTTAGTAATTTTATCCAATAGTGGTTGTGTATTATGATAGTCACTTTGAACCATATATGCAAGTAAAGACATGAAATATAAAATGATGATATATTAGTTTTTAACTGTGTTCTTATTTGCATATTCTATGAATTTGTTCTTATTTAACATTTCAATACTGTGAAACAGAGACATGATCATAAGTTGGATTGTTACCTTTGTTGTTAATGTTGGTTTTGTACAAAATTGGACCATTGGTGATTTCAATTGAAGTACAAACCATTCCAGATCCAATGGAGGTAGAACCATGAATTTCTTTACATGAAATGTTAGTAAATATTAGTAATAGAAAAACTATTAAAGGAATTGAAATAAAGATAAAATAATATTAGATTTATCAGGCATGATATTACTTTTTTCTGCAATCTTCTGATTCCTAATAACTTTCCTTCTTGTTCGTGCATTCTTATAATTAAGTTGGTCAATGTCTGCAAATTGAAATTAAACAAAATTAAATAAAAATGTATCCAGTTTAAAATACAAAGATTACATTTAATATAAAGATGAATTTGACATTGTGTATCCATTGGATATCCATTCAGTATGGATAAATTGACAAAGATATTGTACATTTCAATTTCATTGTTGGGAATTTCAATGAAATTTAAATTCAATGAAAAAACTTACCACGATATGTCAACTCCAACAATGGATTTCTATTTGAAGATTGAATTCCTTGATCATGCAGGTTTCTATCTTCACTAACAGTAAAGCAGTTGTTGATAGTTGAATTTGGGGTAATATTGTCATTCCATACTAGGAGAATGGTTCAAAAATAAGAAGAGAGCATAATAGATAAAGTTCATTTGAAATAAAATTGTTAAACAATGTAATCCAAACTGTTAAACTTTAGCAGTAAAAGCAATCTAAGTATGCAATCCAAGTAATAAAGTAATTGAAGAAGTTGTGTTAGTCTATTAAAGTAATTGCATCTGTTGCATTTTTTTATATGAATACCTTAAAAATATTAAGAACACAACTTATCTGTAAGAGATGTATTCAGTAACAATGAAAAAATTCTACAGTGTCACTGAATGGACAGTGATTACAACAGTTTGTATTCAATGAAAAAATCATTACCAAAATCTATATAATGAGAAAAAGGTGTAGTATTTCCAGAAGAAAATGCTTCAGTGTGAATGGATTTGTCCTTATTGGTATCTATAGTGAAGAAAACAAAATAAAAATCTGTGTTGGTAATTGTACATATGAATGTTTATGTTATTCTATTGGAGATAAGTAAATGTATTTATTGGAAAGAAGTTTTAAGAACAAATGAAATGATAAGTAAATTTATTTTACCTGAGGACTTCATCATCATATTTGAAATCTTTTGTGACACAATGCTCTTCCTTTTTCTTCTTGCATTTGTTGATAGATTTGCAGTCACTTGTTTATGTTTGTTTATGCATACACTTGGTGTTATGCATACACTTGCTGTTATGTTTCCAGAAGTTTATACATACACTTGCTGTTATGTTTGTTTATACATTGAAGAGAAGTTCAATAAAATAAACATTTTGATTAACAATTCATTTTTGTTGGAGGATGTGTTGAATATAAAGGGACATAGTCAGTTTTCCACGCTGAATATTCCTAAGGTAGATAATGTAAGTACAATATTTTTATAAAAAAAACAACCAAGTCATTAATATGGAAACTGTACCTTTTGATCAATATTTGGGAAAGCGTACCTTTTGATATGCAATGTCCAAATTCATGATTTGCAGACACTGATATGCTTTTGTTCAGAATTTGCATTTGTGCTATTATCCCTTTTTGGGCCAACACATAAGTACTATGCTTGATAATAGTCAACCATGAAAGTAGAAATTTGTTTCTACATTTAGTGTACCATGAAACTAATGGAAATAATTTTTAAAAAATGAAGTCAAACAAAAAGAATGACAGCCCAATGTATTTTTAATTGTTCTTTGATAAAAAATGAATACACGTGTTGTTTAACTTTTTAAAACATAAATAGACTAAAACTTTTAATACACGTGTGTTTGAGAGTAACAAATAAATTTTTTTTTATTCTATTCTTTTTATAAAACAAATAATGTTCTGTGATAGTATTAGAATACAAAGTTAAAAGAATTACCAAGTTAGCAATATTTACAACTTCAATCCTGTGTTAAAAGTTTTTATAAAGAATTAAATTTTTTAATAATTTTTATTATCACAATTAAATATTATTTGTATAAAATAAATATTAAAATAAATCTTAGTTCTAATGATAATGATGTTATTTTAAGAAATATATATAAAAGTAATACATAACTATAATACATAATTTGAAACATGAAAATAAGTAAAATCAAATTAAGTAAAATATTAAAGTTGACCAAAATTAACTTATAGATAATACTTTTAGATATGGCTTCTACTTATTAGAAGCAACAAAATTACCATCGATAGAGTCTTACAAACAAAAAAAAAAAGCAAACTTGCTTGAAAGTGAAAACAAAACCATAAATACCATCTAAAGTAAATAAAAACAAAGTAAAATATTAAAAGCTAAATTCTTTTTTGACATAGACTTTTATCTTCTTCTTTCTCATTTGGTTGTGTGCTACAAACACAATAACATCCCCTTCTTTCAACCGATTGGATATGTAAAAGTCCTTCCATCCCTTCCCAATCTTAGTTGACTTCTTAGGTGAATTACGCATCAAAAGCTTACACTGAACAATGCATGTGTTGGTCGATCCCTGCAATTCCAACCTCTTGAATCTATGTTTCCGAACATAAGCTACAAAGTCAGTTGGTAGGTCCTGAAAAAAATAAATAGTTAAATAAATAACAACTTATATGAACACAATAGCATATAAAAAACAATATAAAAGCACATTGTTCACCAGATGGCTAGCTTGGCTTTGAGATTTTGTCAATTTCACTCTAAAAAGATGTTTTATTCGCAATCGATGTATGCTTGTGAGAAATTTCGTCGCATTTGATATTCCAGTCATGCTGGAGAATACAGTAATTTGGAATGTTGAGTTGCCAATATATCTGAACAAGCTTTGATGGATATGTTGCAATTTATAAAAGACTCTTAGGCTAGACCAACCATCAGTCAACAATGGATTATTGACATCCATATTAAAAGTTAATTGATGGTGATTTCCTTTAATATCTTCCAACTGCCAAACCGGTCCTAATTCTTGAGCAAACATAGCAAGAAATATTCGATCAACATGACCGAACTCCTAAAATTCCAGTGGTCAACAAACAAAAAACAGGGTCAATAAAATTTCAAAAAATGGCTGTAATAAACTGAATGTAAGCAAACATTAAATTGATCATGAAAGAAAGACAGAGAATAAATAAGATTTAATCCAAAGTAATAAAAGCATGCATGTGTGATGTAAACAAAAAGATTTTATGGATTATTGAAGAAAGTTCACATTGGAAGCAAAGTAAATTAATACGTCAGATATACAACAAAGTAAAAAAAAAATCTTTGCTTACGGAAGCAAAATTTTGTACATTTAAACTATTATTGGAAAGTTAACATTTTTTTAAGAAAACAAAGATTTGTAACCAAGAACAAAAGAATGAATGTGTGATCTAAAAAAAAATTGAGATGAAGAACAAATGAAGAAAAAAAAATTGAAATGATCCAAATGTCGTATATTTAAACGATTGTTGAAGAAATATAAGATTTTTAAAATTAAAAAACATAGTAAGTAAGAGATGCATGTCTGATGAAAGAAGAAACAATTAGACATAGATGAAAAATGCAGAACAAAAAGAAAAACCATAGATTTAAACCATTATAAAATAAAGTTTTGATTTTTGTGTAAAGAAAAATAATAAATAAGGGTTCGAACAATGTTTTCAAAAATGAATGGCTCAAGGAAGAAAGAACATTTACAGTACATGTGAACGAAAAATATTGAGTTAACAGAGACAGATTAATGAAGAAAGAACAAATATTTCAACTTTTTGTAAAGAAAACATACCTGATTATGAACAAAATGCATTATAGTGAACCATCCTAAAGTTATTCTGGCAGGCACAGGGACAGAGGTATCCATGGAGGGTTTAGGGAAGTGACCGTTCTGTTTCGTTGATGGATAATAAACAAAATTTGATGGATACTCAACAGTTATATACGTATGAAAACACTGTTTCAAATTCTAATTACTTTACCAATAAAAAAATATATAAAATATCTGTATATATATATATATATATATATATATATATATATATATATATATATCTTTATTTATTTTTTATATATTTATTACAAACTACAAATATTACAAAAATTTAAAATTAAGAATTAAGAATTGAGAATAAAAATACAAATTAAATGTTTATTAAAAATTAGAAATTAAAAATAAAAATACAAATTAGAAGTTTAAAGAGTAATATAAAAAATTTATAAAAATTAAATAATCAAATAATATAATGTAAATTTTTTAAAAAATAAAAAGATTACAAATATTAAAAATTAATAGAAATAAAAATTCAAATTAATAGTTGAAAGACTAATACAAAAAATTTAAACACATAAAATAATAAAAAAATTATATTTATTACAAATTACAAATATTACAGATTATTAAAAATGAAAAATATTTTTTTTTAAATTACAAATATTACAAATCATTAAAAATAAATATGCAAATTAGAAATTCAATGACTAATACAAAATATTTATACAAAAAAAAATAATTATAAAAAGTAAATGAATGTCATCTTTTGTCTTAGTTAATTAAAAATTCAAGAATCAAAATTCAAATTCAAAATTGGAAATAAAAGTAAAAATTAGAAGTTCAAACAGGAATACAAAATAATCAATAAATGAAAATGAATGTCAGTTTTTGTCTTAATTGATTAAAAAAAATTATTACAAATAAATTCCTTTCAAAACATGAAATAAATTAATTGATGGTGTAAATTTTCATTGAATTTCGGTTTTTGTTTTGGTTAATTAGAATTCAAAACTTATTTGTATTCAGGAAATTATTTTTAAATACTAAAAGATAAATTCAAAAAATTATCATTTTATTACAATGTTAATAAAAAGAATAAGTTATATGAGTTACAATATATAGCTATCATGGTTTTGAAAATGTGAAATAAGTTATATATGTTGTGCAACAAAAATGTACGATAGATCAAAACTTAATCTCTTTGATGTAGCTAGCATGATAGTGTAGTTGACAAAAAAAAAAATAATAGCAACATATCAACTCACACAACAAAAGATAATAGTACATGTATGTAACCTGAAATATATTTTTACGAATTATTGATTGCTAAGATTGAAATGTAAACAAATGTTGAAAGACAAAAATCTTTTAAAAAAAATACACATACAATAAACTTGCTTTCATATAGCTAGCACGATTATGGTGTTGACAATATAAAATAATATCAACACAGTTAGACTTTGCTAGCAAATTGTCACTGCAAAAATAATTAGGGATTGAAGTTGAGCAATAAGTAATATACTTCATAAATAAATAAACAAAAATTTGAAATGAATGTTTTAAAAATTAGAACAACTAAAGAACAACAAAACATATTGTAGCTAGCATGATAGTGTAGTTGACAAAAAAAATAATATCAACACATTCAGATTAAGCTAGCAACATATAACAATGTTTACAAATCAACAGACAACAAAAGATAAATACTATATGTATGTAACCTGAAATATATTTTTACGAATAATTGATTGATAAAATTGAAATGTAAACAAATGCTTAATGTACTTACATTTTTTTCAACTTCGTAGCATCTTCACCATCACAGTTAAAAATTATCCTCATACAGTTCATACAGTTTTGAATAGAAACTTTATCTATAAAATATATAAAGATGTCAAACACTTTTTAAAAAACTTACTACAGCTGTACAAAATGTCAAAAAGTTAGTTACCTTGGAAGATCTTCACTTTGCAATAATGTAAAGCAATGACAACATATTGATCCTCTCTAGAGGCAAGAAATGCATTTAACATATCAACATATTGACCAAATAAAGTACACTCCAGTCGATAACTATTGCATGATGTAAAATTTCGTTAGATAAGACTAATGTTAAACATCAAATAAAAGAAGAACAATCTTCTTACCCATCAGATTCAATAAGAACGACATTCATCTTGGTCTTCTTACCACCTTTCTCTAACTCTCTCTCCGTTCCAACACCAGTAAACATTCCAATGACATCTAAACAAAAATAAAACAATAAAAAAAATAAAACATGAATAAAAATTTAAACGCAAAGAAAAAAAATTAATATACTTACTAACTAAGTAATCTGTGTCAAAACCAGGTGCTTTGATGGTTGAAAAAGGGGTGTATGCAGTACTAATTTTGGGAACTAAGGTAGATTCTACCAAATTGACCTTGGTTCTAAATTGGAAGTTGATCTTATAGGCGTGATTTGTAGTTCTATAAGAACTACCATTACATGAAACACTAAAAGACTGAATGGAGTAAACCTTATCCTCTTTGATTTCAGATTGAAATTTGTTTATCAGTGTGCGTCTAACAGCCGCATGGATTAGGACACCCTGCACAAACAATTTCATATATCACATTATAATATAACATGGAAACTAAAAAAGTAAAGAAAAGTAAAAAAATGACGGATGTTTATAGTATGGTCTAGTACCTCTTTGTCTTGAAGAACAATCTCCATGGAAAATGGAGATTTTCCTTTTGTGTAATCTTCAACAAACCATAACCTTACCACTCTTGCAACAATATTTCAGCTTTCCTTCTCCGGGTTCAGTTCTTGTAATGAATGGGTTTGTTTTTGCAAAGCAGACATGGTGTAAGAAAAACGGAAAATTAGACAATAGTGAAGAAAGGAAGTTGTGGATAGATGTATTTGTAGAGAACATAAAAAAATAAGAATAGTCTGATGTATTTGTAGAGATAATACATCAAAACTAAAACCGTACGCATGTTGTGGTTTTGGTTACACAAATTCAGTAAAAATCGGGATAAGCAACTGTTAAACATATGAAAAGGACAAAAGAAAGAAAAATAACTTTTATGAAATGCCTACTATGGTTCATTCAAACCAAAACCATACGCATACTCTAGTTTTGGTTTCCCAAAGTGAGTAAAATATGGGAAAAGCAACTGGTCAAACATATCAAGACCAGAGAAAAAAACAAAAGCTCTTTTTCACACGGCTCAAGAATAAAAGGAAAATATGGCAGAGAGCAAAAGAAAAATAAAAGCTGCAGGACATTTAAAAGGAAATAAAGATATTGTTTGAAGGTTTCAAGAAAAGGAAAAATGAAGACAACAAAGAAGAAAAAGGAAAGAAGAAAAACAAAAGTATGAAGTAATCAGAAAGCTGAGAAAGGAAAGAAGTAACATGATGCAGTCATGTAGCTGCATCGAAGATAAAGGAAAGAAAAGACCTGATGTTAATTAACTGAGGACTCCAACATAAAATATGGGTAAACCTACATAAAAAAAATCAATCATAAGGTTACAAATAAATTATAAGGTCGAATAAAATAATTAAGAGATATCTAATTTGTTTTAACAAAATTAAAATGATATCTTTGATAATGAAATACTGGTTTCAAAACTTCTACATTATTAGTTCTCATATACAATCCCATGGACAACAACTTTGGTTATGGCTTTGAGATCCTCAAGACAGAGCATGAGCAAAGCAGTTGGCCATCTTTCTTGCATAAAATTGCAGCCAACATTGTATCTTTTGCATAAAAAACATTACTTCCTCTACATTGAATTCCAACAATGCCTGAGAAAACAAATCCACCTTGGGTTGCAATGAAGAAAACTGAGCAAATCCTTTAAAAAAAAAAGAAAAAGAAATCAAACATATAAAAAAACAAAAATCAAACATACACTTAAAAACTAATTATGTATTAATACTGTTACATCTGATAGAATACAATAACATCAACAGTCAAGAAATCAACAACCACTAACAATAAAAATTGAACATAATAAATTGAGATGAAAATAATATCAATGCATATAAAATTAAAAAGAATAATCACTGTTCTAACTTCAACTAAATTCACTTTAACAAAACTCAATGAGTTCCAATGAGTTCCAACTTCAGACTAAACTCATGACTATCATTTTGAGACATCCTGTATATCAATCTTCAAAACCTACAAAATAGGTAATCACTAAAAATGTGAAATAATCCTGTAAAAACAAATAAAACAAAGTAGTGGTCGAATATGATGGAAAACAGAAAAAGCTAGAAATAACCATAAAAATTTTGAAATCATATGGTAAAAACATAGAAATTCTAATGTAGTGGTCGAATATGATGGAAAACATAAAAATATACAAATACCATAAAACCCAAAACCTGATTGGAGATGATCGAAGATGATAGTAAAAACATCAAGGGTAAACGGTGAAGGCAAAACCAAAACATGATCAGAGAAACCCTAAAAAATGTGAAATCAGCCTGTAAAAACAAAGAAATTAGTATGGAAACATAAAACAACAAAAACTTAAGAAGTAGTGGTCGAATATGATGGAAAACAGAAAAATATACAAATCAACCCTAAACAAAAAACCAAAACTTGATCAGAGATGATTGGAGATGATAGAAAAAACATAAAGGGTAAACGGTAAAGGCAAAACCAAAACCTGATCGGAGAAACCCTAAAAAATGTGAAATCATCCTGTAAAAGCAAAGAAATTATCATGGAAACATAAAACAATAAAAACTTACGAAGTAGTGGTCGAATATCATGGAAAACAGAAAAAGATACAAATAAACCCTAAAAGTAATAACCAAAACCTGATCGAGATGATCGGAGATGATAGAAAAAACATAAAGGGTAAACGGTAAAGGCAAAACCAAAACCTGATCGGAGAAACCCTAAAAAATGTGAAATCAGCCTATAAAAACAAAGAAATTATCATGGAAACATAAAACAACAAAAACTTACGAAGTAGTGGTCGAAAATGATGGAAAAACAAAAAGAAACAAATAAACCATAAAAACAAAACGAAAACCTGATCGGAGATGATAGAAAAAACATAAAGGGTAAACGGTGAAGGCAAAACCAAAAACTGATCGGAAAAAACCTAAAAAATGTGAAATCAGCATGTAAAAACCATAAAAACAAAACGAAAACCTGATCGGAGATGATCGGAGATGATAGAAAAAACATAAAGGGTAAACGGTGAAGGCAAAACCAAAAAATGATTGGAAAAAACCTAAAAAATGTGAAATCAGCATGTAAAAACATGATCGGAGATGTATATGGTGTGGTTGAGAAGAGTTGAGTGTGAAGAGAGTGAAAGAAATTGAGTGTGAAGAGAGTGAAAAAAATTAGGGTGATGGCAGAGAGTGAGAGAAGAGTTGTTAGGGTTACGACAAAGAGTGATAGAAGAGTGTTGACGGAAGAGAGTGAGAGAAGAGTGGAGTGTGAAGGAATTAGGGTTTAGAAAAGGAGTGACACGTGTCCTCGCAAGGCTTTGCCACTTGTCAAACAAATAGAGTGTTAGAAAATGTTATTTTGAGTTAATTTTGTGTGTTTTGCTTTTTGTGGGTCATTTAAAAAGTTGTCTTTTATGCTACCTTGAATTGTATTATTAATAGATTTGATCACTGTTGAACTTTGTACTTTGTCTTGTATTGGCATTGTGGTTTGCCTTAGGATTTCATTTTAAGTACCTTGGATATCTGTAAGGAGTGATGTTATACTCCGAATCTTTGCTCTTATATTATATTATGTGACGTGTCGTTTAAGTAAGTTTATTTATTAAATGGGACGTTACATATTATATATGTATATAATATATATTTATAGAAAACACTTATTTTAAACTATCTCAAAATATATAAATGATGTCATTATAAGAGTATTAAAAAACAACGTTGTACAAATTATTTAGAAGACAAAAAATAGATAATAACTATAGGAAGACATCAAAATTAATAGTGAATTTGGGGAACACAATAATATATTTAAATTGAGCATAATTGTAATGTATAATCTCCATACAAATTCATTAGAGTTTATATTTAAATTGAGCATAATTGTAATGTATAATCTGCATGCAAATTCATTAGAGTTTATTTGTCGCACGTCCTAAGATAGCGTAGGTGAACTTCTATTTCTCTCTTATGTGTATTATACCACTCTCACCTTACATGTGAACAAAAAGTTATGGAACAAATGCACACTCCTTGATCACCAATAACAGAGACATTGCATATAACATCTAATCATGTAAGTGTCATTAGGTGTCTAATTTTTACCTGGTGTAACTCACAAATCACAATGATTTTGAAATGGTAATTATCAATTTTTTTGTAGTGCTAATAGCAGAAGTTACACTATTTTCATTTTTACACATTTTGTGATGTTGTATTTCTTTCTTGTCTTTATTATCATTTTTCTAGCACAAATATTTGTTTTCTCTGTCTCCCTTTTTGTGACAATTATAACACTATACACTTGTGTACTAAGACTTGAAATTACTCGTGTTTTAATTTTTGCCATGTTTCAGTTCTTTCTTCCAACCTCTCCATTGCTTCTAGTAACAACAACTTCTTACTCAAATAAAGTACCTTGTATATTCTCTTTTAGCTCTTCATATAAACATTATCGATGAATTTTACTAGTATATTTTAAGATTTTCATTACAAAAAGAATATTCATCAGTAATGGATCTGTGAGTAAAATCTAGGGATGACAATGAATTTGGTCAGCCCTTTACCCAACCCGCAACAAAAAACCATGTACCTGTCTCGTTACTCGCCAAATATCTATTTAAAAAATACTCACGGGTAAAACCTGCAGATATTCGTAGATACTCGCAAATATTGAAAAAATATATATTTTATAAATTTTTATAATAAAATATAAATACAAAAAAATGTAAAATATTATACAAATTAAATTGAATATAAATTAAATTAAATTAAACTTAATAAAATTAAAATTAAATTTCAATTTTTTGGGATAACGGATACTTGTGAGTACGAGTAGTTAGATACCTACATCCGACCCACTTATAAAAGAATATTAAAATACCTGCTACCTATAACACCCTGACTACTAAATAAATAATTATTATTTGATAAAAAGATAGATTTTTTTTTGTACAATAAGATTTTCCTTGAGAGAACACTAACAATAACATAACTTCATATATATATATATATATATATATATATATATATATATATATATATATATATATATAAATATGTCAATAGTTTATATCTATGTAATTGTTTATAAAATATTACAAAAATATGTATTTTGTAGAATATTAAGAGTTCTACATCAGAATAGAAGACTATCTATATTTTAAAGATCTCTTAAAGATATTAATGTAAGTTATCTATGAGTCAATCTTCAAAAGATTCCCCAATAATTTCCCAAACAGTTCTCATTGAGCATGTTCCTCTTATACTCGTAGAACAAGTACATATGAAAGAAAAGTATGAAAGGGGTGAGGTCTTTATATGCTTTAAATATCAATCTTAATAAACTCAATAAACAATAGAGATATTAAGGGCCTAGAATTTGACTTACAACCACATGACTCATTCTCATTGTATCAAACATATGGATCCATATTTCCATTTCTGATGATCCATTATGAACATCAAAAGTTACTTTGGAAAGTGATTAGGTAGTTTAGTATTTCTTATATAAACAATGGTACAATCATAATTATTTCTTTCTCAAGAATATTAGCCATTTATCGGCCCATAAAAGAGATATATACTCACTACCTAATCATGGGTATTATTTTGAACTATCAAGATATCCATCTACTTGGTAAAACTTTCTTAGACCCCACCATGGTTTTGACCTTTCATCCTATAGTGTACCAAACTATGACTTTCCAAATACAAACACTCTGACATTGGTTTGATCTCAACTCATTGAAATCATAATTAACTCTTTCTTAACTGAAATACTCTTGGACAATTTCAAAGATCATAAAATGTGATGATTATCAAGATATGTTATTCTTGACCAATAATACATACACCATCCACAAAGAATATAAAATAACCATAAAACATATAGGTAACTTTCTTTTATCCAAGCTCATTGAATAAAATAATTTTTACTTTACTTTTATATTTTTTGAATTATAAAATAATGATAAAATAGAATAAGAATCAAAACAAGAACTTTAAATAAATAACTATATATGGATTGCAATGTTATAAACAAATATAAGAACAAAAATATAAATTAATATAAAGGACATGTGCATAAAGAGATAAATGAAATGAATAAATATGATTGGTATGTAATTGAAAATAAAATAAATAAAATAGATAAACATGACTAGTGCATAACTAAATAAATTAAATAAAAATAAATGAACAAGATATGTGCTAATTAGAGATAAATTAAAAGAAATAATTAAGTAACACTATAAAGTTAAATAAAATAAAATAATAAAACAACACCAATACGTAATTGGAGGTAAATTAAATAAAATAAAATAATAATATTAATGCGTAACTAGAGGTAAAATTAAATTAAATTAAATTAAATAAGTAAAGAGGATAATAATTGAATGAAAATAAATAAAATTATGTAATTTAAAATAAACAAAAAATAAATATAACACATATGAGTTTATCAAGATTAACATAAAAACAACTTAACCTTACTCCCCTCTACCTTAATTGTTAGAGGGACACACTTGCAATATTTTTAGAACTAAAATGTCATTGCTCCAAGCTTTCCCTCTCTTTCTCTCTCTCTTTCTTTTTCTTTTCTATGTCTTTCTTTCTTTTTTCTTTCTTTCTCGGGTGACTCCCCTGTTTTTTCTTCCATGTATTTATAGGCTAGGATAACATTCATTTCATTAATGAGAGCTAATTTTTCTTCTAGTATTTATAGACTAGGATAAGATTTCTTTCATTAATGAAAGCTAAGCCAAAATTTTTCAAAGTAATACATGTGCATTCAATACATGTGCATTAAGTTATCTTATCTCATCATTCATTCTTTATTTATTTACAAACCATGCATTCGCCAACTTGTCTAAGTAATAAATGCATGCATTAACTGCAAAATATTTCTTCTTTCTTAAGTAACTTAATTTTCTTTTAGCTACTTTTATACTTCATCAATTTATAGGCCAAATTACAATGCATTTTGAATTCCAAGTCAGGATTACTTTCATTAATAAAGAGATAATTCTTCTTTAACTTTTCTTTTTCTTTTTTCTTTTTTCTTATCTTAACTCATTTTTTAAAATATTCATTCAATTTTATTTTTTTAATATTATATATATTTCATTAGTTTTTCCTCAGTAATTAATTTTTTTTATTATCGACAAGTATTTTTATTAGTTCATTTTGTTGGTAAAATGAGTGTCAAAGATTTCATTTTAGGCTTTAACCATGTCATGGAAAAATTCGTTGGTAATGAATTTTTTAAAATCCATCGATAATTAAATTTTTTGAAAATTCGTTGACAAATCTACCAATAATTAAATTTTTGAAAATTTGTTGATAAGTGTATTTTTTAAATTTGTCGACAATTTCATTGATAAATAGTCAGTAAAATGGGTGTCAATTTTCCCATTAAATTTGACAATATATTTGTTATAAATTAAATGAAGATAAGTGAGAAAAAGAAGAGAAGACAAGAAGAAAGAAGAAGAGAAATAGGAGAATAGGAGATAGTGGCAACGACAAAGGAGGAGGAAGAGAAGCCAAATGTGGCAAATGCAGCGATGATTACTGTGACGACGATGGAGGAAAAAGGGAAAGAAAAATAGGATGAAAAAGAAAACGAAAGGAAGAAGTAAAGGAGGAGAAGAAGGAAAAAGAAGACCAACTAACAATATTTACCAATAAATTTTAGTGATAGAAAAATATATGTCATTAATTACCAACGAATAATTACTGATGGATTAAGGTTGTCAGTAATTAATGATAGATAATTATCAACAGATTTTGTCGTCAACAATTACCGATGAATTTTTCTATTTGTCAGTAAAATGTATTAAAGAATATTTTATGGATGGATTTTTATCGTCGATAAGTTGTTAATAATTTTGCATCACCAACAATTTTTTTGTATTATTAATAGATAAATTCATCGGTAAATTCCATTTTTTTTAGTGAGTCTTTATTTTTAAACATAAAAATAATACTATTATATTATGTTTCTTCTTATTATTTTACAATTTGTTTCATAATGTTTTTTTGTTACAATTGAGTTTCAATTTTATTTAAAATTGCACAATTTTAACCCTTTTGTTAAATTATTGTTAATGTCGTTTGGTGGGTGCTACGTGCCACTATCTTGAATTTTAATTTTTTTAGTTTTTTCTTTTAATTTTTTTTTTTTAAATTTCATCCCTTCATCTCCTTCCTTTTTCTCCTTCTTCTTCCCCTCCTTATCCTCATCCTCCTCCTCTTCCTTTCTATCTCCTTTCTTCTCCCCTACACCACCACCAACCCTAACACTGGAAACTTCAAAACACCATCACAATTTAATCGTCCTGAAAAAAAAATGTAAAGTCCTAAAGAGCTCCCATTTTGGCATAACAAATCTAACTGTGGGCAAAGCTGCAACTCCTTTGCGGGTGAAAGTTGGGTTGGGGTTGGATAATTGATATCGGTGGTGTGGGGGGAGGAGGAGAAAAAATATTGAGTGGTGATAAGAGGAAGGAGGAGAGGAAGGAAATGAAAGGGTAGTGTGTGGAAAAAGATAAAAAAAATAAAACGATGAAACAAAACTAAAAAGAAAGAAAACAAAAAAAAAATTTAAAATATAAAAATATTGATTCATAATACTCATCAAATAGTGTTAAAGGACATTTGAAACAAAATTATGACTCAATTTAATACAAAAAATATTTTAAAACAATTAAATATTTGTCTTTAATAAAAGACAAAAAATACTAATTCAACCTTCTAAATTAGTGATTTAATCCTTTAATTTGTTAGTTTGATTCCTTTTGGTCTCCTTATTATTTTTAGGTTCAATTTAGTTCTTCAATTTTTTAAAAATATTTAATTTTTGGTCCCCTTATTATTTTTTATTAAATTTAGTCCTTTTTTAAACGATTTAATTTTGTCCTTCATGATTTGAGACCAAATTAGTAATTAAGTTCAATTACAAATTATGTATACATGTTAAAATATTTTTGTAGAACTTATACATAAAATCACTCCACCTAAATACAAAAAAAATTGAGTATTTAGGTGGAGTGTAAAAAATAAAATAATTTGAGTTGTTAGGTTAAGTGATTTGATGTATAAATTATAAAAGAATTATTTTAATATATATATATATATATATATATATATATATAAATTGTAATTAAGTTTAATTACTAATTTGATCTTAAATCAGAAAGAAGAAAATTATATTGTTTAAAGAAAAGATGACTAAATTGAATAAAAAATAATAGAAATATTTTAAAAAGATAAAATGATATTTTCTCCTTAATAAATTACTTACATTTTACCAACTAATTTAAACTATATATTTTATAATTTCCTTTTATGTTATATTTCACTTAAACCGTTACTTAACAGCTTCTATAATTCGAGTTATATGTTTGAGTTTGTAGTCCATGGTAAAGTCATAAACGTGCTTTTTTTGACCACTTTATACATTGACATGCATTTTGGAGTTCTTGGAGTTCTGAAAGAGGACAACAATTTCATCTTCTCCTTTCTTAAACCAGAGAAAGAAAATTTTCTGTTCAATCTCTCATTTTCAAATCATTTCAATGGTCAAAGCATCTAGAACAACAAAGTTTATTATATATATGTTTCCAATGTTTTCACTTTCTCTAACTTCCATTTTATTTTATTTTAATAGCTAAACAAACAAGACTTTGCACTTTGCAACGTTGACTTTATGGTTTCTTTTTTATTCTAACATTTCTTTTCAACTATTTGCAAGACTTACTATAATAATAATATTGACAAAAATGTTTTCAGAAATCAGTCTAATTAGAATCTTCGCAGCCCAAAGAAATTAAACTGAAGAAAAAAAAAATTCCATTCTCTAGAAGAAAAACAAATAATGACAAGAAGGTCACAGATTTAAAAATATATAAGTATTAAAATTTATGTAAAATATTTTTATAATTTGAAATGGTTTAAAAAAATACAATAAATCATATATTATTAAATATCTAAAATCATAGATGATAATAATAACCAACGTTAGATGTCATTAAGCATTTATAATAAAATTCAGTATTTGTTAATTATATATTTTTTACGAAAACTATCATTAATTATATTTTTAAAATAAATTAATTTGAATAATAAAAAAATCATGATACTCATTAAAATATTGTTTAGAAAAAAATAGTAATCGATCATCGTTCAAAAATACTTTGTTTTCCTGTAGTTAAAAAATAGAAGAAGAAAAATATTGTGCATCGACAAAAATGAAAACCTTAAGAGTTTTTTGCAAAAGGATTAATTTTTTTTTTTGATAAATTGTGCATGGAGTACACGACTTACATTGAAGGTCAATACCATTACATACTTTAATTCTAGGATTGGTGATTTCAATATAATCAAGTCACTAATTGACGATTTCAAAATAAAATTATGCACACGAAACTATACTTAACCCTACATGTAATTGTTTTAAAAGCGTGTTTAAATCGGTAATATTAGAAAAAAATTAACCCCTTTTGTAAAAACCCCAACACTAAATTAGGGTAAACTTTGATATTTAATTTCTCCACCTGATATATTCATAGCTCTTATATTGTATGCACTTGACCCAAAAAAAATGTTAAAGATATACAATGACAAGAAAAAACAAAGAAAAAAAAACTAATGGTAAAAAATAAAATATTTGTTAAAAAAATTTAATTTGTCAGTTCACATGTATAATTTGACTGCGAAGAATTCCTAATAAATAATATTTATTTTTGAAACCAATATAAAAATATTAATAAAATAATTTAATAAGCAACTACAGTTATTTATAACCTAATAATAATAATGTTATTAGTATTTCTAACTTAGTAATAATTATAATAGTAGTAATATAAAAGAAAATTTATTAGAAGAAACTTATAAGAAAACCAATAAATAATACTATTTTATAAATACAATATTATTGTTTTTATAACAAGATAATTTAAAAAGAATATAAAAATTCTAAACGAACTATCCGGTCTTTACAGCTCAATAGGTTCAAGATGGGAGATTGTGTAGGGCCAATCTTAAAGTTTGAAAATATAACTTCAATTAAAACATGAGAAAATTTTATACTAGATATGTGGACCTAAATACCTATATGGTTCTAATTAGATTAAAATAAAATGTTAAACACAATTTCCTATAACTTAAAAATATTAAAGAAAAATATGCATGTCCATATCTTTGAAATCTATATTTTTTTATCACATTAACCAAAATAACACTTATTCTAAATTTTGGTTCTTCTATTTTAACATAACTTTAAACTGGAACAAATATTATATACATAGAGATAGATCCACTCCAAAAAGCCTGTCTAAGATAAGGATTTAATCTTAGTCTGAGGCCTAAAGGATTCAACATATTAATATGTAAGGTCTTAAAATTAAGGAATGAATTAGATATATTATTTAAATTTTATAAAAAATATTAATTTGAATCAAGATTAATCATAATAAATCTAAGAGATACAATATTACTAACACAAAAAAAATAAATTTAAGAGGTAGATAATTCATGTTAAAAATATTGAGGAATAAAAAAATTTGAGTTAACAAAAATGGTTTAATTATGCCTTTGGTCCCTATTTTGGAGTCAAAATCTCAACTTCGTACCCAAATTTTTAAAAGTCTCAAAATGATCCCTTTTTTTGTTAAAACGTCTCAAGTTTGTCATTTCTGTTAAGTTTGGGTTGATGCCGATAAATGGGGTACCACATGTCAGTTCCTCGATTTTTTTGATTTTTGAATTTTATTTTTGAATTTTTTTAAATTTAAAAAAAAAATTGTCACGTGTCAAGCTGTCGTCATGCCACGTGGCAGTGACAGAGTGATGTGGCAGTGATAATGTCAGGTG
>Ga0214543_1002157_pt1:0-32500 | contig 38749 bp, 14 predicted proteins | sample CNSS2metaG_FD_160094 | JGI IMG/M metagenome (GOLD analysis project Ga0214543, IMG submission 160094) | Root nodule microbial communities from cowpea collected in UCLA plant growth center, Los Angeles, California, USA - CNSS2 | ecosystem: Host-associated > Plants > Roots > Nodule | place...
AACAAAATAAAAGTATATTTATAAAAAATAAAATAAAATGTACGGAGAAAATAAGAGAAAAATAACTGTTGATGAATAGTAAGAGAAAAAAAGAAAAAGGAGATAAGTAAATAATTTTATAAAAATTTGTAAAAGTAACCGTTAATTTTTAAAAATTTAATAAATAATTAAATTATAAAGGGTAAAGTTGGAATTATGAAATGTGGACACAAAAGAGGGAATCCCCTTTATATATAGTTATAGATTTAATCAAAATTTTGGTGTTTAAGAATTAGAAGTTCCAACATTTGAATCACTGTAGTTTCATCTTCCATCTTTACGGGTGTGTAAAGACAAATTGTCTTATTCTCTTAGGAAAAAGTTATTTTGATACTAGTTAACAATATATATATTTGACACTCCATTTTAATATATATATATATATATATATATATATTAAAAAATAATATAAATATAATTAAAATATCATTATTTTAAATTATCAAATGACTGTATGATGTCAAAATATCATCATTCATTTTTCTTACCATCACTTGTTGACACCACAACTTTGTCCATCAGGTGTATGGTGAATTCATGATAGAAACATTGAGATTTTACGTCAGCAAAATGTTTTAAATTCTGTAACTTGAAAATGCCTTTTTAATTACACAATTTAATAGTCTTTTTAATGTAAAAAATAACTTTTGGAATTTGTAATCTGAAAATATCTTTCAGGATTTCATATTGTAAAATTTTTTTGGTACAAAATATAAGTTTTTTATTACTCAATCTGTAAATCATTCCAAATTTTAAAGTCTATTTTGAATTATACAATCTATAAATTATTTTTTTTCGTAAAAAAGACTTTTAAATTGTATATTCTAAAATACAGACTTTTAAATATAAGTTTTAGGATTGCATAATCTGAAAGTCTAACTTACTGTCTTAAATTGTGTAATTCAATATATTTTTTCTAACCCTATAAGAAAAGTCTTGAAGCCCAACACCAAACAACAAGCAATATAAGGAAGTTTCTTCCTACAATATATAATTTTTTTCCTATAATTCTATAAATTCTTGTATTTCAGAACGCAAGAGACCGGCGCAGCATCCCTGAGGCTTCTCTTCTCTGTTGGTAAGATTAGTATTATTCGCTCGTTTCCATATAGCTGGTTCCATTTGGGTGTGTGATCTAGTTTTTAGCCGTAATTATAATTGATTGACTCTTAAATTTATTAAAATAAGTGTCGTTCTTATGAAATTTGATGCTATATCATCCTTTAACTAAAATGGAGACTCAAACTAGAATGTTATATCATCACTTAACTTGATGTTATTGAGGAGTTCACATTAATTGGAAATACCAGCAGCAAATTAATATATATATATATATATATATATATATATATATATATATATTACAAGTACATTTTATAAGATTGATTTATACTTAAATGATTGTGTTATCCTTACATAATATTGTGTGAGGCTTCATATTTGTGCATATGAATATGATTTTGAAGCCTTTCATTTTGAGAAAACAGAAGCAGGACCAATGATTCGAAGCCTTGCTCTACACTGGGCAGCACGATTCCGACACAACCAATCCCTCCTGCGTCTTTCTTCTTCTTATGCTTCTCCCGCTACTCTTCACCATGCCACGTCCTCTTCTCCTTCCGCTGAGCCCGTTCACATCACCCCAAACTGTATTCGAGTATGTCCCCTTTTAATTTTTCATTATTTTATCATTTTCTCATTGATCTTTGTTTGTTTCTATGCCCGCTGAAACCCAGCAAGGAAACCAAATTTGATCTCGCCTTGGATTTTTGTAAATTGATGGTCACTGCTTTAGTACAATTAAAATATGTTTTTATTTTTTGCTTGGTATAGCTATTGATTTGCGTACGTGATTTGTACCTCGATTTGTATTTTGGCAATGGAAAATTGGGGGTTCAACAACCACTGTGGTGGTTTTTTGTGTCCCATTATAGTATAGGGAAAAACACAAACAAGCTTTGTTCAGTATTTCTTCGATGATTGGCGCACGTCGTTGGAATACATAATTTATGTGATGTGACTATTGTTTAGAAGATGCAGGTTATACTAAATTACTTATTGCATCGTAGGGTCATCCTTTCTAAATTTGATTCTACTAATTTAATTCCATGAAGCTGTATATATTACAACGTGAGTTCAATACTTATTATTGACTCATTTCTACACCGTGTCAACGCAACAGAAAATGAAGGAACTGGAAGCAAGTGAATCATCGACTAGTGGAAAAATGCTTCGTTTGAGTGTGGAAACTGGTGGTTGTTCTGGATTCCAATATGTTTTTAATCTTGATGACCGAATTAACTCAGATGATAGGTATTACCTTTTCTCATGGAAATTTCAATAATGATATGCTAAGCCCTTGTTCTGACATTTTTATCACTACATTGTAGAGTTTTTGAGAGAGAAGGAACTAAATTGGTCGTTGACAACATATCATACGAATTTGTAAAAGGGGCAACGGTTGATTATGTTGAGGAGCTAATCCGTTCAGCTTTCGTGGTAAGACAATTTCACTTGTGAGTGAGCATAAACTGTTGTCTTCATATTAGCACTGCACCATTGTTGTCACAGAACTTTATATTTATGGTTACACCTAGGGAAGAATGTTTTGTGTGCACGTTTGTAAATTGATTTCTTTTAAGAAATACTTGTTTCCTTTTTCTTTTCGATTGCTCTCATAAAAATTTTCAAAAAAGAAAAAAAGAAGAAAATTTGCATCAAAAATAGGCTAAGCTAAGCACGCCCTATGCTGTATTCTCATAAAGTTTTCAGAAAAAGTATCAATGCACACCTATTTATCTCCTTTAGTACCGCATGCATACAATTGTTGTCGGTCTAGCTGATCTGCATGTGTTAATAGTGAGTTTTGGATTTGCGTGTTGCTGATTTCACTACTATGTTATAGTTCTGATTTCTGAGGACACTAATAATCCATCTTATGAAATCTCGGGAATTTTGAAGTGCAAAAAACAAAAATAAAATTGGAATTTATCTGAAATTATTTAAAAAAATTTCGCAGGTGAACCTGTTGCAATCAAAATCTTAACAGATTTGAATTGATTTGTAATCAACAACGTAATCCTTTAATTTTTCTTGTTCTGTCTTTTGATACTAAAACATTTAAGAAGCATGATTCGATACTCTGATATTACTTATCCCCTCTAAGCAGAATCAGCAATAACCATCATCTGTGATAACACTGTCTGGATCCACTCTTAAATGATTTCATAACCTTATTTTTCTCTTGTTCGTTTCATGATTTCATGTTTATTAAAGAGAAATTTTTGCAGCGGCACTTTAATAGCATGTTTGTGATAACTTATATTTTCTTCAATTACTGCTGTTTCCATGAGAAAAGTGTAGTATGTCTGCAAAATAGTGTTGACATGAAAACTTACATAACTGTTTGGGATGTAATATGTATATGATCATCACTTATCATTACTTTGTTCTGTGCTATAAGGTTGCATATTAAAATCATTAAGGCATATAACCGATGACAATTTACCGACTCTGGTTTCATGTGCAGGTGACTGAAAACCCCAGTGCAGTTGGTGGTTGCAGTTGTAAAAGTTCCTTCATGGTGAAACAATTGTGATTTTGTTTCTCCTTTTTGACACTTCACCCACTCCTTAGATATTTGTTATAACCAATTTTCCGTTCTTTTGTACCACTAAGAAGGTAAAGTTTATTTTGTACAATGCTCTCAAATGCTGCTGTCCTAGTAATAGGTTTATCCATATCCATAAAAGCAAGTATTTATAGATTCTGCGTCCTTTGGTTTGGCATTTGATTTGTTATGCCATGATTTTTTTTCTCTCTGAACGCTCATTCTATACGTGTATACACTGATACTGATAATAATACTCTGCATAGTTTTTGTTGAATTCACACCTGATCATATGCACTTAAATTTCAACTATTTATACATTCATTACAGTGGCTGTATCCGAAAAGGAGAAACTAATATGTGAGTAAAGGAGTATGAACTACGATAGAATTTGATTTTGAATGTTTAAATTTATAAAATGTAATTTGATTGAAAAATAATATTAAATATACTAATTTTCATTTTAAAAATAATTTTTTCAGAATTCAATTTAGGACATATCTATTGGCCTTTTTAGATTCATTGGTGTAGTTTAGTTTATTAAAATAACTGTCATGAAATTTGATGCTATATCACCCTTTAACTAAAATGGAGACTCAAACTAGAATTTTATATCATCACTTAACTTGAAGTTATCGAGGAGTCCACATTAATGATATGTAAATGATTGTGTTGTAATGCTTTATATTTGTGCTTATGATTTTGAAGCCTTTCATTTGGGAGGAAACAGAAGCAGGACCAATGATTCGAAGCCTTGCTCTACACTAGGCAGTACGATCCCGACACAACCAATCCGTCCTGCGTATTTCTTCTTTCTTATGCTTCTTCTGCTACTCTTCACCACGCCACGCCCTCTTCTTCCACCGAGTCCGTTCACATCATCCTAAATTGTGTTCGAGTATGTATTTTATCATTTTCTCATTGATGAATGTTTGTCTCTATGCCCGCCAAAATCCAGCAAGGAAAACAAATTCGATCACGCCTTAGATTTTTTTAAATTGATGGTCACTACTTAATACAGTTAAAACAGAGTTTGAATTCAGATAGAACTGGGCCAAGACGATTCTGATTAAAATTTGGCCGAATTTAGGCAGGTCAGCCTAGGTCGAAATTCGTCACAATTCGGTTGATTCAAGGCGTTCGAAATTTGGTGGAGTTAGCCTAAGTTATAATTCGACTGAATTCAGTCGAGTTGAAGCTAGTTAAAATTTGCTTGAGTTGATCATGATCGAAATTCGTCAGAATATGACTGAGTTGACCCAGTCGCAATTCATCTTAGTGGTCCTATATTGAAATTTGGCCAAGTTGACCAAGATTGAAATAGGCCGAATTTGATTGAGTCAACCCTTGTCAAAATTAGCTTGAATTTGTTCAAGTTGATCGTGACGAAAATTCGGCCAAATTCAGTAAAGTCGATTCCAACCGAAATTTGGGCGAAAGACCATTGTTGGTCGAATCAACCTTGATTGAAACGAATTCGGTTAAGTCGACCTTGGCCAAATTCGACCAAATCGACCTTACTCAAAATTTAATCGAATTTTGATCAAGTCGGCCTTGATCAAATTCAGTTGAGTTAGTCCTAACCAAATTCGGCTAAGTCGGCCCAACTCAAAATTCGGCCAAATTTGGCGAAGTAGGCCCCGAACAAAGGTCGGTCAAGTCAAACCCGAATAAAGGTCGGTCGAGTCGGCCCCTGGCTAACATCGGTTGAAAGTTGGTCGATGTTCCTGGTTCGACCTTTGGCTCGGGTCGAACTGTTTAGACTTACATCTCTACCGACCTGTCTTGACCTTTAGCTTGGTCTATCACAACCTTCAACCTAGCTCGATCCGTTTTGGGCTTTTGCTCGACCCTAGCTTGTATCATCTTTCATCCTAACCTGTTCGACTCGACCTTCCTCTCAAGCCAACCTTTCTCGGGCTTCTACCCAGATTGGTTGTCTCGGGCCTCGGTATGGGATGACCCGTCTCAACCTTCGTCCGTATCAATTCATCTCAACCTTTTTCCTGGGTTGGCCTGTTTTGGCATTAGGTTTGGGTCAGCCTGTTTAGAGCTTTTGTTCGAAATGGATAATTCCAACCTTAATTTTGGTCACCCCGTCTCGATCTTCAGCTTGAGACCACTATGCTCGACCTTTGACTCAAGCTAAATATGTTGTTAAGAGTTAATTAAAGTCTCGTAATGGGATCTAATCCACCTTGACCTTGACTCTAACACACTTTTAGAAGGGTTTTAAATGCTGTAACTTTTTTTTTACCCCTACCTTAGGGTCCCCTAAAGGAGAGTTATTGAAGAGTAGATCAAGACGGACCCATGAATTATGGACTAATTTGACAACTCTAACTATAATCATCATATTCTCTCCCTTATAAATTAAGGTTTCAAATAATGTACTTGAAAAATCACAAAATTATAAGTCTACCATAAACAATATACAACATCTGTCAATAAATTAGATGTGAAAATGGGCTCCATTCATGGAAAAAAAATCATAAATTATCTTAAATTCATACTTGAATATTATAAACTGAGTTTTATTTTATTAAAATATAATTAATCATTACGTAAATTAATTAACTAACTTTGTTTTTAATATATATATATATATATATATATATATATTAATATATATGGGAACATAAGTAACGTGTTAAATTTTGCGGTGCATTTAGGTATGTATTTACTAAAGATATATATAAATTTTGAGGTGGATTCATTTATGGGATGTTTGCGATGAACATTTGGTCTCTCACAGAAAATATCGCTGTTTTTCATCTATTTTGTTATTCCTTTTGGAACGGAACTTTCAATATGTAATCACGTTTTATTTTGTCAATAACACATTAAAAGATTATTATATAAGAGATGTTTGTTGGAAATATTTACATAATAATTTTTTTAAATTAATTTTTAGAAAATTTTTCAAATTTAAACATTTATTTATATAAAAATATATTTAGTTATTATTTAAATTTAAAAAAATAAAATTTAAATATTGTAAATATAGAATAAAATAAAACAATTAATATATATAATATGTCTCCTATGTTAAAAAACTTCAAAACCCCCGACAAGATTCCACTTGTTAAGATGCTCTCGAGGAGCTATATTAATTAGATTAGTGATTTGGTGGAATTGAATTTAAAATACCTTTGGATTGATTCAATATTTGTAAAAAAATTAAAAGCAACAAATTAGCAAATTAGTTGTAGTGAAATATTTGGATGAATGGATATTGTTATGTTTAAAATTGATAACTAATGTACATTTAGTATTGAGGATTGAATATGTTCATACTTGTTCAATAACACATTTTAATTCATGAGGTAGCATGATTTTAGTTTTTTTTTTTTTTTTTTTTTTTTAAATTGAAGTCCTGGTACATTCGAAGACTCGAAAACTTTTCCGTTAAAAGTAATATTTTATATTGAAGTGGTTTTAATTTTTGTTTAAAGTAAAGTATTTTTTAATTTTTATTTTATTATATCTAATGGAATTTATTTCTATTTTTTTATTTAATTAATTTAATGTTTAAAATTAATTTAAATAATTGAATATATGACAGTTAATAAAGTAAGAACAAAATTATAGCGAATCAAATCCATTAAAATAAACATAAATGATGATCCCAATATAAATATTTATTTGTATGAATCAGTATTATATGATGGTATTCTTTGTTGTTTTCTAAGTCTTCGGTGTTTTCCATATTCGGTTCAATTAGAATGGTAAATTGTTGTTTAATATTATCATTATTTTGACCATTATCATCTTCATCATCCCCTTTATTATCATAGTGTTCTAAAGACATTGTAGATCGATAACAATCCATAAGTAATAAAGATATTATACATTTTTTACTTTGCTTTAATTTATATCGATAAAGATATCATATTTTTGATTATTTTTTATTATTATTGTTATTATTATCAAATATTCTGTTTTATTATTTTATTAGGTTTTACTTTTCTTTTTCTATGATAGAATATTGTATATATTGATCAAAGTTCTAATAAATCAATAACCAAACTTTCTTTGAATTGTTTTTACTAAATATCTCTTAGTGTTTTTTTTTTCCTTTATATGGCTTATACATATCTAACAATAGGTGAAGTTGAATTATAAGCATATAGTGATGTGATTGTAGATGTCTTGAATATACTGTGAGATGAACTTGAAAAGAACTTAGGTTAAGATTGAAAGATGGTGTGTATGTAGAAGGAACCTGATGTAGAGAAGGAACCTGATGTTGGTAAAATTTTAAAAATCCAACTTTTAAGAAAATACAAAAGTAAATTAATAATATTTGATAAATTAACCTGAAAAATGCTTGTATGTCCAACATCCATATTGGGAAGAGAAAGACTATATTAAATTGGGTCACTATAGATAGAAACACAACTTCTTCTTTCTTTTTTTTTCACAAAATCACCAAGATATAAAATGTTATACTATTTAATACTTTTTAGATTTTATCAAATTTTATAGTTACATGATAGGATTTTTCACATAAATCATACACACAAAATTTTGTATTAATATAAAATAATTTAACATCTTATTTACATAGACCATATTCACATGAGATATATAATTTGAATTTAAAATTAAACAAATTAATATTACTTTATAAATTCATATAATATATTTTTCAATATCGAAAGAGTAATTAATTGAAGGAAAGAGACAATCAATTATTGGAGTAAGGGAGGATAATGAATTACTATATGTTCCAGCATAATCTATGAGATGTTCTGATAATTCAAAATGTGTAAAAATGATTATTTAACACTAATAATAATAATAATAATAAAATTATGATTCTTCTTTTATTTCCATGAATTAATTTGTTCTCATATTTTAGAAGTGTGAAGATTTGAGTACCTCAAGTTTTGTTGCTAAGGACATCAAATCAAACATAACAATGATAATCATGAGAGGGAGATGTTACAGAATCTGCAATAGCCAAGTGGCCCAGCTGAGCCACTATTTCATCAAACGAACCTTCTATTCAACTGTGTATGAGTTTAGATAACGACTTACACATATTTAGCTTGCAATTTGCAAATTGCGACCCTTCATTGTTGTTCACCATTCAAAGCATTAAGCACTGATGGAACCTGAAGCATTAAAGTACCACAAATTCACGTAATTAGTGCATGAATGTTCTAACAGTGTCAAGGAACAGGAAACGAATGAACATGTCCCAGACGACAAGAAAAGCTTCCAATTATGCACCACTCAAATTGCCACAAAATCATCAGTTCGGTACCTTAGATTTTGTTTTCCACTCAGATTCATTTGAGTTATCAACTGCATGCGAAGACTTAGTTAGGTTTGGTTTCAGAGACAGAGAGTTGAATTTTGATATGCGATGCAATGAAAATGCAGAATGTGTGGGTCACTGTGTTCCCTTCCAATGGTGGAAAAAGACCTGAAAAGCTAACAACACTCAACATACCTTTCCTTTCACTTTTTATCCGACCAAAAATGTAAGAACGAATTATAACAAATTGGAAAAGCCATGCTCTAACCTCGGATATTTATTCTTCACCACATTTCATAGTTACACGTATCAGAACAATAATACAAATGGAAACAAAAGCACACACTTGTTGTTTTCAACATCTATCAAGTACATACCCTAATCTCGACAAAAGATTTCCTCAGAAGATAAAGGTGATGATATATAGCTATCTGGGACTGGATTGTTTCTCAAATATCTATAGGAATTTTCATAAACTATATTTCGATGCAAATATAATAAATAGAGAAATTTTAGAAAAGTAGAAGTCGTTTTTTTCATAGTATAGTTTTTGGAACTTGTAAGTAAAGATAGATAGCAACTGGTTCCAAACTATTTGATCATATTATGCAGTGGAAGTTTCTCAGAGATTTCTTGTGTGATGTGTTAAACTTTTTACTTTCTAAAAAGTATGATAAGTAGTTTACTTATTCTATGGTTCGAAAAGAATACATAATTAAAAATAATAAAAATGAAAACACAACCTCAATTGTTTTAGACTGACGTGTTGAAACATGTCACTGCACATAAAATTCTTAAATCAAAACTAATTTTAAGAGAAAAACATAATTAATTATTTTTGATAACTAATTTAAATATTAATTTATAAATTAAAATTTATTAATATCTAAAATAATTTCTATTATGTATAAAATATTATAATTGATTTGTAAATTAGATTCTAAATTAATCTTTTAATATTAACTAAAAAAGTTTTAAGTAGCAAAAAATAAATGTTTAAATTGGTCTCTAATCTAATTAAAATGGTTTTTATTTAAAAATATTCTTGTTATAATGTGTATATTAATTAACAGATAAAAATTTCTTTTACACCGGTTTTTATAAATACTCCAATTTGAAAATCATGTTTAATAATAAAACATTAAATTGATATGATAAATTTAAGTTTAAATTAAGTTATTAAATAAAAAATCATTAAATAAAGTTGTTAAGATCATGTTTAATAACGAAATATTAAATTAATATGATTAATTTAAGTTTAAACTAAGCTATTAAATAAAAGATTCTTACATGAATTTCTTAAGAGGAAGTAGAGAACAAAGAGTGGGAAAGTATCAGCTCTCTATTAAAAATATATAACCAATGTTTTTTTTTACCAAATAGCTAAAAAAATAAAAAATCAAGTGAATTCAAAAAATTAGCAATTAATGTTGTCTTAAGTTTAATGACAGTAGATAAAATGAATCATTTCTTAAAAAAAGTAAGGTATTTTACTAACCTTTAGAAATAGAATATAAACAGAGAAAAAAACGAAAGCTGTAAATCTTGTTCAGACATGGTTGTCTTCAAATACTTTCAACTTCTCATTAATTAGTATATTATAATAACTCACTTCAAACATAATTACTTTAATAAATAAAAAAATAGAAATTGACTGGGGTGTGGTTTCAGTCAACAAGGTAGTGGTATATAAGGAGTCGTGGTGCATTCAATAAGAGAATATAAGTAGGTATAATAATAATCATAATTTAATAGTTTAAACTTTATTAGATTGGATGAGTAGATATGCACAACGAAAATAAGACACTTAATTAGTACCCTTTTCACACTATAGTCATCATATTCTCTCCCTTGCGAATTAAGGTACCAAAGAATGACATTGAATATCTCAATATAATAATATTATGTGATTCATGCACGCTCCATGGAACGAGTGACGCTATGCTTATATATGCACATTGGTCACATAAAGTTCGAAACTTTAATCAATCGATGAACCTTCAAATATTATATAATTAACCTTATTTCTTTTCATTAATTAGGATTATGCTAACATGTGCTTTAAAAATCAACATGATAAATCTACTTCTTTTAAAGGTATGAGTGGAAGGTTGTACAATACGTAAAAGAGGTTAATTCTCTTAAAAGAATAACAGAATAATTGTCTTTTAATAAAAAGTTGTGAATCACTTCACCCCAAATTTTAGAATCAATCTTAATAATTTTTTATTTCTAAGGAAAATGAAAGAATTGAACAGAAGACACAAGGAATAAAAATATATTTTTATACTAGTTCAATTTTCTTTTATTATCTAGTTTTAATTAATTTTAGATCCAAGATTAATTTTTTTACTATTATTGAAAAAACACAAAATTATAATTCTACCATAATCAATATACAACATTTATCAAGAAATTAGGATGTGAAAATGGACTCCATTCATGTAACACTAACCAAAAAAATGCTTTATTAGTAATTAATGTTCATGATAAAAAATTGTTGATTATTACAGTGACAAATTTTGATACTAATTTACAAAGTAAAAATTTATTGATTATTAAAAAGAAAAAAAATATAATTTTTTGTTCAACTTTTAAAATATATATTTTAGAAACTTTGGTATTTCCGACAATTTAACTTTGCGTCACAAGTTCATGCAATTAATTAAAAATATATAATCCAACGCAGTTATGATGAATCACTGAAGAAAACAATATCATCACTATTTGATTCATGCATGAATGTTACATATATGGAAAAACGAAACTTTCTCCAAATATAAAGTGGGCAAATTTATTCCAATCATATGTATAACTGCAATATTGCACCGATCATTTCAGTCACCCTAGCTACCTTACACAGTTAGCCCTTTAGGACAACCTAAACGTGAAAATACCCTAAGCACCCTCCACAACATTAGAAAAACAAACCTAATTAGGAAAAAAAATATATAAAATATTTTCAGACTCAGACAATATCATAGTTCATAGTTGTTGAAACGATAGATGTTCATGCAAACCCTTGTCGAATATTCAAGTGGCTTGAACAAGAGGTGATGCAAGAGGTGAATGAGGAGACATGGCACTCTCATCAAACATCCTCGAAGAAAAACTGAGTCTAAGATTCAGTTGCCAACGTTTGATTCCCACTGGTTTCTTTGTTTCTTTCCCCACCAGTTCACGAATCCTGTTGAGTGCAATATCCACTGTTTCATCATCCATGTTGGCAAAGCAAACCCTAAACCAACCAGGCTCAGAACAGTTGAAAGAAGACCCTGGTGACACATTCAGCTTCACCTCGTGAATGATCACACGCCATAGCTTCAACTCAGCTTCAAAAGTTGGTTCCTCCAACAAACTCTTCAAGTTCATCCAGAAGAAAAGTCCTGCACTGCTTGGAAACCGAGCGATGTTAACCTCTTCAAGCCCCTTCATGAACTTCTCGTGCCTTTCTTCCAACCTCCTTGAATTCTCCGAAAGAAACCTCGTCACAAACTTTTCATCGGAAAGCATCGAAGCCAGCATGTGTTGAGTTTGCGACGAGACTAAGCCGAAGCTAGACATTTTCCTTGCACACGACACCACTTCATCGTTGAATGAATAAACTATGCCAACTCTGAAACCAGGGAACCCCATGTCTTTGGATAAACTATAAATGACATGAACTAGTTCGCGTTTGCAGTGTTCCATTTCTTGGATCACTTCAGCCACGCTTACGTAACTGGGGGAACTACTGAACACAGTTGCAGCGTAGATTTCATCACAGACTAAGTGAATGTTTTTCTCGTTGATGAAGTTCACTAGGCTCTTCAACGTGTCCTTGTCCAAGGTTGTTCCTAAAGGGTTAGAGGGGTTTGTTATGATCAACCCCTTAACGTTGATGTTGTCCTCTTTGGCTTTTTTGTATGCTTCTTCAAGAGCTTCTCTTGTTATCTTGAAGTTGTTGGAGCTATGACAGTGAACAGGAATTAACTGCACCTGGGTTCTCCAACACAAGTCACGAACGAATCTGTAGTAAAATATGAAGATATATCAATCTTTATCACTCTGTTAAAAGCATACATGTCATTCTTTGTGTTTTGTGTTGTGTAAGTATACACTTACGTAATCATATATATGATCACATTTTGCCATTGATGAGAAGTTGTTAATTAATTTTTCCACCTCTTAATCACATCACGTTATTATAATAACATGCGTGTAATCACCCTATCAGGTTTAATTCTCCTTTGACCAATTCAGCCACAGTGAATATATTATGTATTGTGGTCCACGCATTAAGTGGGTAGCTGGAAAGAGTTACAAGAGTCTTGAATAAAGTTTTAAAAAGTTATTTTCAGTAAAAAGCGCATAATCTCTAAAGCAAATTAATTGGAAATTTAAATATATCAATGCAGAAATCAGTTAAAAGAAGAACATAGTTGGGTTTAGGGCAAAAGACATTCCTTGAAAAAAAAAAGAAGATTTTCTTTTGATATTTTGAAGAAATTTTGACCTACGGAATTAAATTTCTGAAAAATTTATAGAGCTGCATGTGTGTGTAATTATTGTATTGTGCTGACGTTTGTGTTTGAATATGAGTCACCCTAAATGTTCATAGTTTCCATGTTCCATTTTCTAAAGGTCAACGTATAGTTATAATCCACTTAGCTTGCATCACGAAGTGTCTAATTTGGACTTAACATATATGTGAACGAAAAACCACACGCGTGTTGACTAACCTCAACCGTCGCACGCTTAATAGTTTGAACATAATTTCTCTGATCTTTCTTTTCCAAATTATCACAAAAATGCAACAAAGACCAGAAGAGAAATTCATACCATAAGAGGATATATATTTCGTAATAAAAAGATAGAAAAAATAATTATAATTTAATGATCCGCATATAAGTTATAAATAATTGCAAGTCAATTTTTTTGTTTTACAAGTTATTAAACCCAAATATTGTTTTTAACAGTATAGAATAATATATTAGAAACATTTGTAACATTAAAAATAAAATTAATCAGTTTAACTTAAAGAAAAAACCTTAATTAATATCACAAAAAAATTAAGATCATGTCACTCTTTGTGTTGTTGTTCTTCACATCTTTTATAAAGTTTATTTTGCTTATAAAATTAAAACTGACTCAACTATTTCATCTATTAGTGATACATTTTTTTGATTGATACAACCCAAGCTTCACCTTATTTGGTATCCGCAACAAAAACCCTTGAATGCCACGTTTTCTTAGATACTTCAGATAACGTAATCTGCCAAAATATTAGGCTACTTCTACAGTATTCCAGACTTAAACCAGTAAGCAGATATACATAAAATGCTCAGCAGAAACAAAAATATCACTCTGATGAATATTATATTGAGAAAAGCCGTTGAAACTAAAGTAAGTAGAATGTGAAGACATTGAATTTTGCCTTAAATAAAAAGAAGAGGTGTTATTATTATTATTATAAGGCTTTATGAATGTTTGGTTTTGTTTTTTCACTTTAAAAGTTTGATAGTGAGTAGCACAGAGACATTCATTGAATGAACACATATTTTAAGGAAGAGAAGGTACATACCCTGGATAAAATGGGGTAGGAATCATAAAGGCATCTCCAGGATCAGCCAAGCAGAACATGATTTGCTCGTTGGCCCCTGTTGCTCCTCCACTCATCAATATACGGTCTGGATCAAACCTGACCCTACCTCCTCTCACTTTTGAGATCCAATTCGCAATAGCCTGAAAAACCAGAAAAAAAAATTGCACCTTTCTTATGAGTTTAAGAGCCTATAAGGTGAAATAGTCGCTAGACAGAAGGAACGAGAGGGTAAGATCATGAGTTCCAACTCCTCAGTAATAATTTGGAGAAGTAAGATCAATTTAGAAAGAAGGATAGAAGAAGTCGTGGGTTGACCTCCGTGTTAATCAGAAATTGTTGATTCTATGATAGTTAAAATCGAGATTATAAATACGGATAATAGATTTTATATTTTATATATTAGGGTAGAAATTTAATAAAATGAAACTTTACGTGAGAAAATATTGATTTCGTATATTATGTCTGCCTTTCAATTAATTTCCTGACTTACATTTCTGAACTCCTGCAACCCATGATAGTCCTGAAAGTTGGCAATGTTTCTGAACTGATGCACTCCCTCAGGAGTGCAAATGGAAGCTTCGGGATTATTCAGAATCCACTCTTCAACCAGATCAAAGCATAGCTGGAAAAGATAAAAACCAGCAAGAAAATGAACACCACTGATCATAATAAAGAAAACACAATTGCATTTTTCATGGTGGGTCTATGGAGAATCACACGTACTTGATTTTCTGCAAGACCCATCTGAATAACTCCTTGAGGATTTTCTGTAGGGTGAAATGGGTTTCTCTCATATGCTTTCCACCCATCAAAGTATGGAGAATTCTCTCCATGTTTGTCATTGGTGGCAATTTTGGATAGAAGGTGTTGTTGGCTCATTCTCTGAGAGTCCATGTTAATGTTAATTTGTGCAGAAGGTGTTTGATAAAACTCTAGTTTGAGTTGCAAGGTTTTGGAATTTGGATCGTGCTAGCTAGGTTAGCGAACAAGTTCCGGTGAAGAAATGGTGTGAGTTTGGGGTATTTATAGTAAATGTGGGGTAGGAACAGTGGTAGATGAGGAAGAAAACTCTGTTTAGAACTTCATGATTGAACGCTGAAAAAAATAAATAAAGATAATAATGGATTATGTTGGTAGAATTTCAATTGCTTGTTTCTCTTCTCATTTCTCGTTTCATAAACACGTGTGGAAAGACCAAAGACCACAATGCCAAATAGAATAATTGTATTCTCAACCCATTTCTTTTTAATTTAAGTGAGTTTGTGTAAACTTAAACTCAATTTAATAAAACTAATTTTCGTAAAATGAAAATTGTATTCTATTTATGATCATTATCAAACGTAAAATTAGATATTTACGAGTCATCTAATAAAAATATAATAAAGATGATACAATAGTTAATTTTTTTTATTAAAATAGATATTGAATAACTCCATTACTAACTTACTAAATAAATTTATATTTAATTATCAAAATCATAAAAATACTTTTAAAACGAAAATTACACCTCACTTGAAATCTCCTATAAATATTATTAAGTAATTTTCATAAAAGTACGTATGTTACTTTATGTTTGGTTAAAAAAATACGTTTTTAATTAAAAGTATCTCTTTTATTTTTTAAAATAGCTCCCATTCCATTTTTCTTTACCGTACTTCTTTTTAATTAAGCAAATATTTAAAAACAAACATAATAAATGTTTTTCTCTGTTAGAAATATTAAAAATACATTCCTAAAAATTCTTATATTTCATATTTTTTTTTGTTGTAAATTTGCAGGAAAATACTTTGTTCCGTTTATATTTTTTAAGAATCTTAATTAATAGGTAATTTTTTCATAAATAATTATTTTTTATAAAATTATAAAATTCGTAAGTATTTTGTATAAAATTTGTTGTAAAAAATATTTTATGCAAAATATTTTGCAAAAAAATTGGCAGTTGCTGTAAATTTTTTTTTTCATGAAAATATTTATAAATATTTTCTAAAAAAAATTAAAACAAAAAGAAATATGAATTTTTTTTAATAATAATAAAAATACTCAAAGAAACTCACTCTTTATGTTGCTTATATTTTCTTATTTATCTGTTTATGTTTCTTTATGTCACTTTCTCCGTTCTTCATTTTCTTGCATTTTATGTCTCTCCACTTGACACCAATATTACGTCGTTCTAAAGAAAATTGTTACAAATAGAAGAATAAACTAAGATTGATCTAATGCTGGACGGTTTGGATAGTATGCATAAAGTCTTAAATCCAAACTTTGTATTAACATATAGTTAATCTAAATGACAAATACTTTAATAAAATCATATAAAATACACCGTAAATGAGATACAAGTTAATTAACTCTAAAGAAAAATATATTTAACAATTAGCACAAATATTCCATTAGCTCACTTCTATTATAAAAGAAATCATAATTAATGAAATCTAAACATTAAGAACTTTTTAACTAAATTATAATTGGCTAGCTTATTAGAACAAATATTCCATTCAAGAAAAATATGAGAGCAGGAAAATAAAAATAAAAACGATGTGATCCCCTTGCATTTTCTCCATTTAGCTTGCAGATTCTAAGTAACAAGACTATATCTAGAACTTGTACTGCAAGCACCAATTCACACTGAAGCCATTGTTTCTTTCAACCGGTGAGCACATGTTTGATGTCTATCACAATTGTAACAACATAAGCAAGAAAAGAAGTTTCAATGCCAAAATCAATTGTGAAGTTACTCGGAAAGTTACCTCTATTATTCTGAAAAATCCCATCACCCATGGTTCTCACTATAACCAGATATTGCATTTAACATATGAAAATCTGATGAGAAATTAAGGGACTATTCTGATATTCAATTTGGGAAAGGACATTGCACCTTAAAAAGACGAGGAGGTGAGTGATAAATCACGAGATTGATCATCACATGTTACCTTGTTAAGATTAATATTAAGATCATATAATTCAGAATTCACGCAATTTTCACAAAGAAAAAACTCAATATCTTTTATCAAAATTCATATATTTTTATATATTATATAGTGCATCCTTTTTATGAAATGAATTAACCAAACTCCTGAGAATTTCACATTAATTCTATTTAACTGATATTTAATATTCACTAATTTTACATTTAATCTTTATTATATCAATCATTATGTACTATATTAAATTAAAAATAAAAATTAAAAATAAAATTCAAAAAGACTTACGAAGATCATATCAAAATGTTTAACTATTTTTAAGACAACTATATTTTAAGTGTTTTATAAGGTTCCATTTCTTTTCTGCCCTAAAGTTAGTGGGCTGCCCTACAGGATTGGGCCTAAAGGCCGGCCCATAGGATAAAAGCTTTCGAGTTGCCCTAATCCCACACTCACTTCCACTCTTGCAGAACTCAGCAGCCGTCGCCCTTTCCGCACTAGAGCTCTGCTAGGGTTTAATCCTAACCCTGAACCAGTGAACTCAGTTGCGTTCCTAGTCTCATGTAAGTACTCTACACCTCAGGTCTTGCCTTTCTTCCACCTTTATGTTGTACTTCCAGTAGGGGTTCGTCGTAGGCTTACGTATGTTCTCCCGCATCTGTTCCACAGCTCAGCAATCTGCCGTTGGAGCTTCGCGTTCCGCTGTTGGAGACGCACCCCGCTCTTAGCCCTTTTCCAGGTACGGGAAGTTAGGGTTTCGAGTTTGAGTTGTTCTTAATCTGTTTTTGGGTTGCCTTTGATCTGTTTGAGCATACTGGATGTTTGTATGGATAAATCGTTGTTTGTGGTGCGTGGGGTATCTTGTATGATGAAGAGGCGTTGGAAATCATATATGTTGCAGGTGAATCCAGGACGAGACCTGGTAGTTTCGCTCAGGCGAGTCGAACTCGCCTAAGCGAGTTTGGCGGAGGCTCACCCAGGCCTTTCTCGCCTAAGGTCGCCCAAGCGACCAGCTCTTTTATTTTTGAGCGAGCAGACAACTCGCCCAGGCGAGAGGGGTCTCGCCTAAGCGAGATCCCGCGTTGTTCATGCTCCTGTTTGGTGCCCTCGCCTAGGCGGAGGGGGAACTCGCCTGAGCCAGACTGTCTCGCCTGAGCGAAACCCTCTAGCCTAAGCGAGGTGCTGGGCGAGACAGTGTAATGTGGGATGTTTTTCTTGGTTTTGTATGGATGATGTTGGCTTGGTTTTGAGTATCTGTGCTAAAGGCTTGGTATGTGTGAGTATGATAGAGTAATGCAAGTTGCGAAATTATGTATAAAGGGTTGACATGAGTTTGGCATGAGATTGTATTGAAAGGGTTGGTATGAAAGAGGCATGATAACGATATGAATTGGAAGTCCTTGGTACATGAATGGTTCATGACGAGATGAAATGTGTTGAGCCTGGAACATGAAAGGCGTTGGCTTAAAGGTCGGTACAATTAACATATACATGCGTAGTGAATATCATCTTGGTTGTGCGGTTGTGTCCTGTATGTGTCAATGCATAAGTCCTTGGGGTCTCTAGGTGAGACTTTCGGGGTTGCGCTTCAGTGGTCGGGACGTAATCCCATGACCCCTGTTAGTGGGTGTCCATGGTGGTGCCCCATCTGTATAACTAAGTAAGGATTCAAGGTAGGGACTGTATCCTGACACTCTAAGGGGCCAGTTAGTCTCACTTAGAGCGGACTGACTCCTGTGGTGAGAGTAGCAGGAGTCCTGAAATTCATTAAGGGCTAACCTTGTGGTGAGGGAGATTTGATTCATCATAACACTTGTAACACATAGCTCGGGGGTGAGCAGCTCAGGGTTGAGCAGAGGTATCCACCACAAGTGCAAGCATCCGCTGAATCCGACTAAGTTATACGTATCCGGATGAGTCGAGTCGAGTCGTAGTGTATTGAATGAGGAGTCATAACATGTTTGGTTGTTATATGGAATTGAGATGATGAAAATATATTTGACTGTATGATGAATTTGTTGTTGGCTCTAGCTTACCCGTTTTGTTGCATGGTTGTGTTGTATGTGGCTGTTCTTCCTTGCGATGATCATCAACTTGGTTGATGGGAGCAAATGGGCAAGGTTCTCGTGGTCAACAAGGGAATGGCGATTCCGCTGCTTAGCCATCTGGGATGGATCTTATACTTCTTTCCGTCATGTTTTCTTTAGGGCTATGGCCCCTGTATTCGAGGCTATTAGATTGTAAACTTTTGGTTAAACAGTTATTCTGCTTTTGTTGGCATCGTGGTGTGCCTAGTGTTGTAGGGGTGATGTTGCGAACCCCAAGACTGCGTTGTTATGCTCTCTTATGTGTGGCGTTCCTTTAATTGCGTTTATAAATTAAATGGGACGTTATAATTTTGTTTTTATTAAATTATTTCATAGATTAAGTATGTTTTTTATCTTCGAATTCAAAAATCATATTTCTAGATTAACAAACATATTTTTCATGTCACAAAATCAAATTTAACAATATATTATAATAAAACCTATATGTATCATTTTTTTTAAGAAGGATTTTTTATTTTTTGTAACCATTATAATGTGTAGAAACAAAATAAGTATATGGTTTAATGTAAGGACAAAAAAACATAATTATAACTTTTTTTTATTATATTATGTATTCTAAATTTTAATATTTTTCGATTGAGTTCCTCTTATTTAGTTTTGTTGTTATGTTGTTACGTTATCTATCTTACTTATTTCATAAGATTTAGTAATTAATATAAATTGATATGCTCAATGTAAGTGGACAAGTAGTTTTGATTACTTACATCGAAAATATGTGTTGTATAATAACAGATATTATGTTTTCTTATAATTTTTATATCATCACCTATATGGATCAAAAAATTGACGTTGTCACTATTATTTATATTATTTATGTAAATGATGATGAGAGTATCTTTTCTAACGCATCTCCTTTAGTAGTATATTAAAATTTAGATTACACCAATTAATTGTCTAGGATTCGAAGTAAATTAATAAAATAATGAAGGTTAAATTATCCATTTGATCCCAACATATGTAAATTTGAATTTGGTCTCTCAATTTTTAAAAGTGTTAACTAGGTCACTAATTTTGATTTGTTTCACTAAAGCCCATTCTGTTAAAATGACCCACTTCACTGTTCAGTCCTGTCTAACATCTCCATGTCAATGTACTTTTAACGTCGTTTCTGCCATTGTAACGAAATGGACTTCATTGAAACAAATTATCAAAATTAGAGACCTAGTTAACACTTTTAAAAATTGAGGGACCAAATTCAAATTTAAATACAAAAATTGGGACCAAATAAATAATTTAACCAATAATGAAATACATAACTACACCACATTAAAAAAAGTATATATACTAATTTTTTTCCACCGATTAATAATCATGCATATGTATGGTCTATTTTGCGATGCAAATAAACAAAATATATTAATAAAAATAATAAATAATAATTTCCAATATATTTACTATTTTTAAAAATATTTATTCTATTTTGTTCTCTACTTCTTTCTAAACTATCATTTAATATAATATATACGGTTCTAATACCATAAAAACAAACATTAATCGGTCCATAAACACGAATTTAAAATTATAGTTCTTAATAAAAAATAATAAAAATCACGTGTCATTTTATATTTATATTATTACAAATATTACTCAAAATCTCATATTTTTCATATATAGAAATAAATAAGTAAGATGACAAGTTAAAATAATTATTTTATTAAATAGTAAAAAAATTAATATAACATTCAATTAAAAAATATAAATTTTTTGAGTAATTAATAGATAATTTTCTTTAATTAAAACTTAATTAAAAATATCTAATAAAATTAGAAAGTTGATTAAATCTGTTTTAGAATTAAAATATGAAAATCAACTATGTATTGATCTTAGTGCTCTTAAATCATGGTTAGCAAATTTACTCTTTCTAGAAGAAATGACATGAATGACATGATGACACAAATAGAATAATTCAAGAGTTTGGAAGGTCAAAACAAATTTAAAAAATAACTTTTTTTTTAGTTTGTTTTGATGCAAAATTATTTATTAAATTTTTATAATTAACTTCATTTAATATTTAATTGACAGTGAAATTATTACCATTATTTTATAATATGTATGCATTTGAAAAAAAAAATTATATAATTAAGAATGTCAATTGGTTTACCATTTTCCAAATCTATAATTTCGCTTAAGTTACTAACCTTGTTAATGGTGTTAATATTTTTTGTTTAAAAGAGGCGTAATTGAAGCATTTTTTAAAAGCTAGGATGCAATTGACATTTTTTTTAAAGTGGGTACCAAATCGACGCATCTCTACCAAAGTCAGTACCATTCGAGTAATTAAATCTAAATATTTTTTTCCTTAAACTTCAATTATCTTTTTACAGAAAATCCAACTTGAATTATGCTCCAATTAATCTATTATCCACTAAAAGATTAAATCCTAATCTAATTAATAGTTTTGTAGAAAAATTCTAGTTCCATTGTCAAGATATATGTAAAAAAAAAAACTTTTGGAACTCGTAGATCGAAATGTACCAAAAAATAAAATTAGATAAAAGAAACGTATTTCTATTTCTAATACAAATCTAAAACAGAATAAAAACAATAACAATACAAATAGAAAAAAAAAATATTAGTCATAAATGATGATAAACAAATTGGTACACACGGATAATATGAAATTGAAAGAATGTAATCTTTCAAAACCATAAAACAAGGATTTTTAGAAAAGAAAAAAGTAAAGAGAAGCAAAAAAAATCACATCAAGATAAAAGGATAAAAGAATAAAATAGAACCCAAAGTCATTATAAGAAAATAAAGATAAATAATCATTGTATTTTCATAAAAAAAATTGTAATTTACTAAATAATAGTGTTAATTTATTAATTATCATTTTTAATATCAATAAAAAATAATAATTTTAATTAAATTTTATTCTTAAACATGAACTTATAATTAATTTAATTGACATATATCATTAATAAAATATTTTTGAGACTTTTTTTCTTAAATATAATTTTGTAATTTTACTTTAATAAAGATATATTAGTTAAAAAAAATTGAGTCTTGTTTTCTTAAACATAATTTTATCATTAATTTAATATAAATTTATTAATAGTAAAAAAAAATTAGAGACCTTCTTGTACGGGAGACCTAAAGTTAGTGTTACACTTATGTTACCCTTGAGCCGATCCTTGCATTAAAAAAATAAAGCATTGTCAAGATCAATGAAGTATCCATCTTTCAAAAAAATCTATAAATAAACGATATTCTAATTTGGTGTTTTATTCAATTAATTTTTTAAAATTTATAACTTTTAAACTGAAATAAGTATTTTTAATAAAAAATTATCTATAAATTAAATAAATATTTATAATAAAATTTTAAAAAATATTGATATTATTTTAAAAATTAAATAAAGTGAATAATGTGATTAACAATCGGGCCACGACTGGTTTTAACCAAGTAATAAATGTAAGCATGTTTTCCATATTAAAATATCAATGAATAACTGATAATGAGGTCAATTCGATTCAAAAAATAACTAAGTTTCTCTTATAAAATTCAAGCCAAGTGGATTCACAAACACATATCACTTGAATTAAATATGATCTTGTCTTATTATACAAATTGCAGTTTGGGAGGGAATTTATGTAGAGTCTGTTCACTAAAATTGCAAAATTCTAATATGATGATCAAAATACTTCATATAAATTTAATTTGAAAATAAAATAAAATTAAAATTTATACAACTAACCGATTCAATTAAAAAATTTAATTAAATAATTATATTGAACACATTTACGAAGAACTAAAAAATCATTTAATTTTAATTCACAACTAATTTTCAAATTAAAATCTCAATCAAAATCTTAAAAAAAAAAAGAACGACCTCAATTTTGGATTTACCTCATGTTGCAAATATGAATCGATTAAGAAAACTAGGCTTCCATTGATGAATAACTATTTAAAATGAAAAAAATAAAATCAAGAACGTGTAAGAGAGAAAGAGATATACATTAGATAAGTTTTTTTCATATACAAATTTGACGAGTCTATTAATACACATTAGACGAATATGTCAATTCGAGATGAATCTTACAATATATATTAGATGAGTCTATTCATACACTAATTAGACGAGTTTAATAATACATATTAGATGAGTCTATCCATGTCCTAATTAAACAAGTATTTTGTGCATACAACATAAAACAAGTCATTTCATACATTAATTAGACGAGTGTAAAAACATATATTAGGTAAGTTTGTCCATTCACTGATTAAATGAGTTTTGCAACACACATTCGATGAGCTTGTCCATACATTAATTAAATAAATTTAACAATATACATAAGACTGTTATTTATACACAGATTATACCGATCTATTAATGTACATAGTAGACAACTCTCTTTATTCTCTATCCATTCATACGTAGGGTTTAAAATTAATTTCCTATAATAATGTTTGCTATCATGAGTGTAGTTGAGTCATGGCAAAAAGTACTTCTGTGCCAGAAGAAAAAAAAATGATCGGGAACCAAACTATGGGCAACCTTTGTATAAAAACCGTTAGATCTTGACTTTGTTTATCGTTGTTAATTGGTCAACGATCAAATTAATGGATATCCCAAATAACTATTTGTCAAGTTAACGAGTAAATTTATTAGTTCAATATATTAAAAGATAAGTTGACTAATGCTATTAATTTTTAGGCTTAAATACCTTTTTGGTCCTCATTTTCGTAGTGTTTGTTGCGGATGGTTCTCATTTTCACAGAATGTTTAAAATGGTTCTCATTTTTACAGAATGTTTAGAATGATCCTCATTTTCGCAATTTGTTTTATTTGGTCATTTTCTGTAACGTCGTTTAAATCATTAACAGAACATTGTACAGGTGGCACAGTTTGTATTAGGATGTGTTACGTGTGCTGTACAGGTGGCTAATTAACGTTAATTTTTCAATTTAGGGGAAATTTTGCAATTAGGGAAGTTTCTTTATCTTCGTCTTTCTTGAGTTCAGATTTGCAGAGGAAGCAGCTAATACTTGTCATTTCATCATTGAATTGCAGTTGCACTCTTCATTTCAATTTTCTAGTTAATCATCATCAACGAGGTAAGTGGGTTCAGGGTTTTCTGGGTTGTATTTGCTCGTGGGTTAGGGTTTTCGTAATTCTATTTTTGGGTTTGTTTGTCTTTCGACTATTGTGATGTTCTGCATGGTTTCTAAATTACTTCCATGATTTTGTGTAGTTTGTGTCTGTAGGTGGGATTCAGTGGGGTATTATTTTAGTTGGTTTGTTTGTCGGTTGTCGATGTTGGTACCGTAACATACCTGTATAATGGGATTGCAAGAAGAAAAAGATTGCAGCAATACCAATTGGAAATGAAGGAACAAGATTGCCAAAACTCACCAATTGCCCAAACATTCTCTACCAAAATCCTAGCTCACTTATTTATCCCCAAATATCTAATTAAGCCACATGTACAGTACACGTAATACACCCTAATACAAATCGTGCCACATGTACAATGCTTCTTTAATGATTTAAACGGCGTTACAGAAAAGGACCAAATAAAACACGAATTGCGAAAATGAGGATCATTCTAAACATTCGGTAAAAATGAGGACCATTTTAAACATTATGTGAAAATGAGGACCATTCGCAACAAACACTACGAAAATGAGGACCAAAAACGTATTTAAGCCTAATATTTAGAATCCAAATTAATATTTTAAAATATCAATTACCAAATTAATCGTAAAACAGTTATATCAATTTTGAAGATTAAAATGATATGTATGCAGTTTTCGGTATGTACACTATTTTTCACTTTGGATTTATTTTAAATCTAGCACAAATAATGTTGTGAGCAGTAAAAAGGAATAATATCTCAATTGTCGGTGAATCCTTTAACCCAATTTATTAAGTCAACTAGTGAACCTTAATGAAAACCAATTACCCAAATAAATTAACATTTGGTAATTATTCCTTTCTGACTTACTTTTTGGTTGGACGGTTCAGTTATTTATTGACTTGATGAACTCTGAGTTTTTCTGGTCACATGCATAGAATTAATTACTCTAAGCAATATTTCAATTTAAATAGTAATGTGTATATATACTAAGTTTGAATATAAATATATTATTTGAGACATATATTAATTCATACGTTCTTTCTTTTTTTCCTCTGCGTTAGGCAGACATGTTCCAAAGTGCGAAAGTTATAACCACAACTGGAATGTAATTGTTTTCAGTCTTGTTTAGTCTAAGTGGACAATAAGGTACTCCAATTATGTACCTCTTTTAGTGAAAATTTGAGCATTGGTTCGCTACATGTTTCAATAATTATCATACCAATAAAAAAATTGTATATAAAGAATAATAATATGACTCTCATCTTACACGTTAATTGTGGGAACTAAATTCAAATCAAAATTATTAATAACATTATAGAGTATATCATGTGTTGATATTATGCATTAAATCTAATAATGTTAGTGTGAAGAGTGACTTTTAGGGGTTTGAATTAGGTACGAGTCTAAATTACAATATCTGATCCTTGTTAATTAATTTTTTATGTGCATGTTGTGTTGGCTCCTCGATAACACAAATTTTATTTATGATTAATTTTTGTTAAAAAGTTAGATAATCATTTTTAGTGAAATCTTTTATCTCAATTATTTGTTTTAAATAGAATATAACATTTTTTTAATAAGCACGCTTATCTCTCTTTTTATGACATCATATTTTCTATAAATATATCATTTTTTCATTTCTTCTCTTTAGGTAGAGAGAGACTTTAAGTGTCTGTAAATATTTTCTCTTAATAATCTGAAGTATGATACTCAAATATGAAATATTTATATAATTAACAAGATCAAGTTTAATATCAGTTATATTATTAATTGCTCATATATATGAATTGTGTTTAGAGATGTTAACACAGCGTGTATGATACGAATATTCACAAATAAAAATATTATAATATGTGTACACATTCTGTTAACATGTTTGTATAAAAAATATTCGTATTGTTATTTGTGAATATTTATTTACAATAATCTGTTGTAGATTTTTTTTAGTTAGGGATATTTTCTTCTTTTATATGAATAATTTCAAAGGAAGACAAACACTGACTAGAAAATTTTTCTGAGAAAAAGATATTTATTTGGCCGGCACTCGACTGTGAAAATAGTAAATTGGAGTATCGTGATGGCAAAGACAGAAGCATGTTAGGTACTGTTTCAGAAGAAATAGAAAGTTTGAAAAGGTGGAACCCTAGGGCTCATGGCCGGCAACACCGTGTAAAGTTTTGGCCCCACATTCCCTTTTTTCTGGTAGGAATTTAAGAAAACTTTGCCACGTATACCAAAGAATGACTATGAAACATCTTCCAAGTTTCCTGGGAAAGTGTTCAAACATTTTGTGGTCGTGGAACACATTGGAATATACACATGTAACTCGTACCAGAGAATTACTTCTTGAATCAAACTTTGAGTGCATTCGTCTTACCGCAAGTAATGGTGGTGCAGGATTCTTACGCGTTGATGATCTCTCTTTTGAAAATACAAGGCATGAGATACATGAGTTTTGCACCAATCGCCAAGGATTATAATCACCACGACACTGTTTGGTGTTCATCTCCAACACCACCTCAGCACCCTTTAATTTCTAACTCAAAATTTATTATCTTGTGCGAACTGCTTAAATCTTAGTTCTTTGCATCATTACTACATACATACACACTCACGTCACGCCCCTGCAAAAGGAGAATAAGTTTTATTTTTTTATGCACAAAACAAGTTTTACTTGCTCCACTTGTTAGTGGTGTAATATAAAACTGCTGTTCGTCTCGTATTATTATTATTATTATTATATTCGGGTTTTTTTAATATTAAATCTTAAACACAAATCATCGGCATAAGCGAAGTTTCTACGTTATAAGAAAGTATAATTCGTCATCTTTTTACATTTATACTTTCCTGATAAAAAATAAAATAAAATTAGTCACCTTGAACGCAGACAGTTTTATGTCCTAATTATGAAAAAGATAAAGCACATATGTTTTCTCCCTTTAAAATTTATAAATGAGTTTATGCTAACACATAAATTCATGCTAATTTATTACTACAAATTTTTACATCTTAGTTATATTAATACTTCAAAATTCATCGATCATATGTCATGAAATGAAATTTAATTAAAATATAAAGAAGGAAAACAAAATATATTAAAAAATCACACTAAACTCATAATAAGAAAAATTTTGCTTCACAATATATAAATAAACTATACCAATTATGGAAAAAATCTTAAAGAATACATGAATTTAAAACATTAAATATATATATATATATATATATATATATATATATATATATATATATATATATATTATATGAAAATATTCTGGCACGTATCTCCTCGAAGAAAAACACACTGAGTGTCTTCTAATTTCATATTATTTTTCACATAAAGAGTTCACCTTGTTAATATATAGATTTTGTTCAAGTGTTATTTTCAAGTTATGTACAATGTGATGTCTGCCTTCAGTTATTTTGATTTTTAACTTAACGGTTCATTCGTGTCACCTTTTGTTCACTCGAATGCAATTTATTTCTCTTACATATATTTCATCATTAGCTCATGAGAACATATCACCATTGAGGACAAAAAAAAATTATATCCGATTATCAGCATATAATAGAAGGTTATAAATGACTAAAGCAAATTACACTATCAATACATTAATCAAGAAAATAGATTTTGAGAATTGTTACTCTAAGACATTAATCATGTCCATGGGCTCACATTTCTCATATACAAAACACTAATAAAAATAAAATATATTCTTAAATATGGTATTATTACGCATTATTCATATAAATCATAAATCATACTATGTGGATAGAAGAGTCTAAATTTTTTAATGATACTTTATTCATGGGTAAAGATATATTTGTTTTTTCTTTTTAAATAGAAAACACAAAGTGAAAAAAAAAATCAGTGACTTACATGAGTAATGTATTTTATAAGATTTAATATAACATTTATTCGAATAACTTTTATATGAAAATATCCGTTATGTATATATAGTATTAAACTTTTTTTTTTCAGTTTTAACTCTCGTCATGTTGTATTCCTTATTTTATTTCTCAAATCTCTTTGCCATACTTTCTTTATTTTTATTTGAAGTTCACATTGACCTCCTGAATAATATTTTTTCCAAAATATATTTATTGAAAATCAACTAAGCATGTTTCTTATGCTCGTTGAAATTCAAATGCATTAATTAAGTCAACGACCACCATATTACTATACTTTCTAACTATAGTTTCCCAGTTCATATTTGGTAGTATAAGTTTTAAATTTGCTCTACTCTTTCTAATGGTAAATGCATGTTTCTTTACAATAAAGAAAAGCAAGGACCCCCTTCAAACAGGAAAATTAACAAGAGTAAGGAATTAATTATTTAAAAAATATAGAAGCGTCACAAACCACACTTTTTCAAACATATACTATATTATTAACTGAAATTTATTAAAATAACAAATTTTAGAAAATCAAATTTATTTTTTTAAGAAATTTATCTCTTTATTTGAAAATTTTAATAATTTTTAACTAATAATAAAGCCTAAATTTGAAATAATATGTTAAAAAGTTGTGTGGCTAATTCAACTCAAATGCTTTAAAATCATAGGTTATAACTGAAATTATTATGTGATCATAGCTGCTTCGAAAATCATATTTCTTGAATAATTTCAATAGATTATTCTCTCTTCGGATATCCTGACAACTCAAACAACTCATATTATTCTAAACAAAAGGGCTTTTGACGTATAAATGTATGTTAACAAGTTGAGATGAGCCATTCAATTACCACACAAACATGTATTAAAATTACTTCGAGAATAAATTTTTAAAAACTATTCACTATTTTTTATGTTATTTTTAAAATGTAACAAATAAAAGTGAGTTATTTGTGTAAGCCTATATAGATTAAAAGAAAATAAATAATAAGCAGGAGAAATATGTATTTTATAAAATTATTCTTGAAATAAATTGATTATTTTCAATTTTGTATATTATCCTTTTTATTTTTAATTTTAATTCTAAAATAAATAAATAAAATATATTTTTTAAATCTTGATAATGTTTAAAGGTATCCTATTGATATTATATAATAAATATTAGTAACCTGTATTTATCATTTAAATTTTTGTTCAATATAATAAACGTTGCAATATCAACATTAAAACAGTTGTAAATTTAGAAAAAGAAAACAAAAATAAATTTTCACATGGATAAAATCAGACTTTAACTTTTTATCTATGTATATTATATCTTTTTATAATAAATATATTTATACCTATATATAGGAGTTTTATTTTTGTGGCTACTATTTTTTTTTACTTTTATCTTTCATATTATGTTTTATTAAAAGTTAAATAATTTTTTAAATTTAACTATTTTTCTAAATTTAACTATTTTTCTAAAATAAACAAATTTTATTTATAATAAAATTATAAAATTTTAATTGCGCATGTATTTTCACTGGTATAGTTTAATTTGAATTCTCTTTTACATAAATGATGTTTATAAAATTCTTAATATTATTGTTATTTTTATTTATGTGTATCAAAATTAAAGAAATGTATATTTTAATAGTATATAAAAATATTTACTTGAATGTATAATTATTGTTATGATTTCAATTGTAAAAATATTAAAAAAACACTTAACATATATTTATATATTCATGTATCAGTATCAGCTCATGATTCATGTAACTATAGTCCGTCATGACGTAAGCTAATACGTTTATAATTTGGTTGATTAAATTTCTATAAATTGTATAAACAGTATGTGAAATAAATATTTTAATATATCTGGAATTATAATGTATTATAATAGAAAATATATGTTTCAATATAACTTTGTATAGTGGACAAGAATGTTGACCCTTAGTGAGAACAACCCTCATGTTCTTTCGTTAAATATTTGATAGATAATTAAAATTATTTCTTTTCTTTTTGTACTAACTCCTTTGATCAAGTTAGCACACAAAATATATAAAATATTTCATGATAAAAAGAAAAACAAATTATTATTTTTTGTAATTAGTGAATTCCATACTTTTGAATGATCATTTAAATATCGAGTTCAGATTTTTCTTTTGTTTGAATATTTAATTTGTCTTCTAATTAATATTAAAATATAACAACGTTAGTACTTTAAATTCTTTTTTATAGATTTTAATATCTTAAAATCAATGTCTATTAATATAGTTTATAAAAAAAATACTAACAGAAAATCTAAATTGTTAAATATCACACTCAAATTTTTAGAAAATAAAACCATCGGAGAGAACCTTAATCTGTACCTTAAAGTTAGCTCTGACACCAGAAATTAAAACATTTACGTACTTGTGTGTGATCAATGAGGTTGACTTTAGACTAATGCAATTGAAATTTTGAATTTAAAATTGCAAGAGAATGATGAAAACGTTGACATCAGTGTGTACGTGATTTTTAATCAAATAGATTTTATTATATGGATTTCTATAAAGTAGCTAATCGAAGTCAAGAACTTTAATACAAAAAGTGTTAAAATAAACTCTCATCCAATAAAATTCCAAAAGCAATTGGTTAAACAATTTAATAAAACACGACACTTTGTAGGTGATTTGACTTTTCATACTTCTCACCCACGTTGTATCTTAAATTTCTTTTTACTTATTCATAAAAATATGTGTTAAAAAAATTTTCCTTCTTATAGTATAAAACTATCTTTTTACAATAGATACTACGTCACCTTTTACGAAGACAATATAAAATTAAAAATAATATAAAATATGATGTATTGTCATTTTTGTTATTATAAAATGATATATTATATCTGTTATCCAGGAAACAGATGTAATATATGATTCAATTTGTATTTTGTGTTTATTTTTAAATTTCAAACATTATTACATGGATTGAACTTAGGACCAATTTAATAAGTATTTAAAATGAGTTTTTAATTTTAATTTTGTTAAATTATGGCAACTATTTTTTTTATAAGTAGTTTTTCATTTGATTATTCTTTGTTGTTTTCATTTTGGCATTCTTTTCTTTCTTTGTAGTCACTCGTTATCACTTTTCCACCATAGTCATCATCAGTGTAGGCAACCTTCCCTATCAAAGCCACCAAACCCCGTTCTAATGGTGCTTTTTTTATCTCTTTGTTGGTGTCGCTTGGGATTTCATGCAGTCGACGCATGGTCCGTCCTCATCAACATTGTTGTTACTTTGGCAATTCTAGCAACCTCTCGTTGCTCCAACACCTCTGCATCAGCAACAAACAAAATAATTGAAGTGAAAGTCATGATGAGAAGACCAGTGACAATCGTTAGTCACGAACTTGTGTTGGAACTCTGGCAGTGGAAATTGTTGACCTCGGTGTGGTCACGGGAGAAACTCCAAATGGCATAGCAGGTCCTTGCGAGGTGGCACACATGGGGCGAGGGTGGATGGTGTTGGAGTGTCTCGCACATTGAAAAAGTACCCATGCGTTTTTGGGAGAAGAAAAGCGAAAAGGCATTGTCGACCACTACAAGAAAAATGCTAATTACCGAAGGCTTCTTCCCAACGAATTTTTATTCGTCGGTAATTGTTCATTATCGATGGAATTACCGACGAATGAAATTGTTGAGTTTATCAACGGGCAATATCCGTCAGTAATGTAAAAGATGACATTTTCGTGTTAGTTTACCGACGGAATTACCAAAAAATGTCGTTGTTGGATTTACCAATGGACATTATCCGTTTGTAACATCTATGATGAAATTATTTACTTAATTGATCGACGGACTTGCCAACGGATCTAAGTCGTCTGTAAGGTCATCGATGAAATTAGATTTTAGAATGGGTTTTCTTCTTTCCAATTTCATTTTCCACCGTTGTTTCATTTTGTATCAACCACCACATCGAAGCCGAAACCCACTACCCACCCACTTTCCATCGACCCATTGACATTGTCGTG
>Ga0214543_1002157_pt1:35000-38749 | contig 38749 bp, 14 predicted proteins | sample CNSS2metaG_FD_160094 | JGI IMG/M metagenome (GOLD analysis project Ga0214543, IMG submission 160094) | Root nodule microbial communities from cowpea collected in UCLA plant growth center, Los Angeles, California, USA - CNSS2 | ecosystem: Host-associated > Plants > Roots > Nodule...
TTAAGGTCAATTTAGAGCACATAAATGGATACAAACATCACTCCTTATAAATCGATTTTAAAAGATTGAATTAAGCTTAAAGTCTACTTCTTAATAGAATTTTGAGATTATATCATGCAATATACATGTAATTACTTGTTTGTTTGGTGAAAAAGAGATGAGTATGAAATGAAAAGAAAAAATATAAAAAGTAATGTAATTCCATTAGTTTCATAAAACTTATAAAAAATACAAAAATAAATAAAAATATATCGTATTGTCAAATTCATTATCTTTTTAAATTTTCTTTTCTTTTCACATTAAATATATAATATTTATTTTCTATCCATTTTCCCTTCACTTTATCTAAAAAGGTAACTGGGTGATATTTTTCTGTTTATCTTTCACAAAAATTTATAATTTATAGACTATTACTAGAATTTTTCAAATTTCATGAAATTTTTTTTGCAAATTTGTTATAAAATTTTGTATTTTTTTTTTATTTTTCCAAAAAATTTTTTGGTTGGTAGATAAGTCTCTCGTAAATAATTATTTTTTACAAAATTATAAAATTTATAAATTTTTTCTAGAAAATTTTATATAAAATATTTTACAAAAAAAATTAATAGAAATTTCTTGTAAATTATTATTCATAATAAAATTTATAAATATTTTATAAGAAAAAAGTTCCACCAAAAACATGGCCGGAAGACCTTTTCAACTTATATAAGGCAAAGTCCAATTTTTAAAATGACAATTTTCATATCTTAAGAACATATTTAGTAATTATTGTGCAATAGACATTTGCTCAGCCACAATAAAAATAGTGCAGGTGCGTGTTTATGTCTTAATCAAAATGTAAAAAGTACTTAAAACACCTGTAAGACAAGAATATGTTCATCATTCTACTTTTATTTATTTATTTATATATTGCTTGTTTTTGTTTTTATTTTAAACGAAAACACAAAAATTCACCAAGGAAAAAATATCGGTTTCAATAATATTTCATAACTATGCTTTTGTGAGGAAAATTATAGTTCTTCATTCATAAGAAAACTGGGATCTAAAGATAAAAGAACAGGATAATGTTCTTCATTCTGTTGCACTGCACGACGACAGGAATGTCACAAATTGTGTTTCTTTTATGTGTTGGAAACATATTATCTACAATTTTAAAAATTGCTCAATGTGTAGCTTTACGAGGCACATGCAGATGAATCCATATACTTCCCTTGCTTCACCTTCTTAACTCAGAAAATCAAATTCTAGAATTTTCCTTTCTTTTAATATAAAATAATCATTAAAACATAGGTCTATTTTTTCCAAGATTTTGACAATTTTAAACAACAAAAGTGCTTATCACAAAAAAAATTCAAACTTTTCACTTTGTTTTCTTTCTATTGCTCAATACTTTGATGTATTGTTATTACATAGAGAGAAATATTGATAAAATATTATGGAGAAAAATAAATGAAAGATTGAAATTTGACCAATTTTGATGAGTTCAAGCATCAGCAGTCAGGTCAGGATTCAGAGCTTCTACTATGAATGCGCATGATGCTGCCGGCCAACCAACCATGTGCAATGGTTCAATCTATATATAATGTTTTTATAATATTGCATATTAATTTCATTTCTTCCTATTTTTTTTTTTGATTTGTGCTTTTATTCTACATTCTTAAAGTTTTTTTCTACATTCTACATTCTTAATGTATTTTTTTTTTCTTATTAGGAATGCCAACAGAAAAGGGTGGATGTGGATTTGAGCATGTATCTCCATCTTTTATAAATTTGTTTTCATTCTCATTAGATATAAAATTTGTCTGGTTTTCATTTCACCAGAAAACAAGTATAATATAGTACTTGAGTTTGTACTTACCTACTGTTTTTAAAAATATTTGTTGAAATAATCTTCTTAAAAAAAATAAAAATAAAAAATACAACAAAAATTTAATAAAAGGAGAATAACAATTAAATAAAATTCAAATATTTACAAAAAGTAAAGTGGAAATGAGTACCTAAAAATAAGTATAAAACTTAATAAAGTCTTTTAAATTACTTAACAAATTGAAATCATTTTAAACATTTAAAATGATAATAGATATGAAAACAAAGACGAGTATGCAAACTAGATAAATATATACATACTTAACACGTTTTCATATTCAAACTAAAAATTGAACATTACTCATATTTATACTTATGCTAATAGTGATTCATTTTTCATTCCTACTTGAAATCTTTGTTTAATTTATAACTAATGTTATTTCAAATTTTATGGCATAAAATAAACACGTGATTCCATTATATTTTACCTTATAATATATATTTTATATTTTTGGATTAATCTTTATTGATATAATATGTTGTTGATAGAAACTAATGTCTAAATATAAATAAGATATATATAAATAAGATATATATAAATAAGATATATATATCAAGTAGGAATGAAAAATGAATCACTATTAGCATAAGTATAAATATGAGTAATGTTCATGCAGCATATTCACGCTCCACTTTGGTTTGGTAGCAGCGTTTCCAGTTTGGAAGCAGAGTTTGCATGGTTTGTGACTGGGGGTACTGTTACGGTTGGTGAGAAATAGGCTTGGCTTTTTCTTCGGAGTTTTATATTTTGGGGTTGCTTACACAATTCAAATGTATGAGCAAATAAACTTATATTTTCCTTAAGTATTTAATATTACATATGATATTTCTTTGTTACAATTATATTTTTCTTGTATAAAGGAAAATATGGTTTTTATACATATTATTAAAAATGTTTATTTGGTTAGCTTACAAGAGTGCAAAAATCATTTGCATAAATGTATTTTGTTAACAAAAAGAGGATAAATCATTTACTCATTTGGAACTTTGTAAAATCTTAACGTGACTTGGAATTATTTGGGTCAATCGAAGGTTATTCTACTTGTTGAAGGGTTCTATGAATTTTATTTTTCTTTTTTAAAAGACATGCAAAAGGTTTTGGCTATTGATACTTGGAATTCATCTCCTGAAATTCTTTGTATTCTTTTTTGGACAAAAGATTTTGTCACAGTTTTCATGAAACTTACGAAAACTTAATGTTGGATTCGTATATTCTCAAAATCACATGGAATTGACACACCTTTTTATTTAGATGATTATATCAAAACTAAGTCTCGAGGTCAATAGTTTGTTAGTGGAATCTGATTCATTTGGCTAATATGTCTTTTTTGAAAAATGTCACTACTATTGTCAATAGTTTGCAGGATTTATAACGATTCAAATAATAGTAGTTAAGCGACAATTCTTAATTCTTTGATGTCAAAGAAGACTAGTTTTGCAAAAGAATTGAAAATAGTTTTTAAATGGGCTAATATACTTTATCAAAGAGAAAATTCTAATACTGAAGAGGAACCAGTTCAAACAACAGGAAAAACTAATAAGAATAGGTCAAAGAAAATTAATATTAAATCTTCTAAAGCAAAAACTTCTAAAGATAAGCTTCTTTTGAAATGTGAAAGTATTTGCTAATTATGTTGAGGAATTTGATTTTTATTTCCTAGTATATAAAGTTCAAACTATGAAATGATTTTTGTAAAGAAAATATAGATAGGATTTTTTACCTATGTATGTTTTGTAATTTTAGTAAAATCTTCATATTTGACATTAACTTATTTGAAATAACATAAACCATCATATAACCTTATCTCTTGTTAGAAAATTATATTTATACACACACACACACACATATATATATATATATATATATATATATATTAAAATTA
>Ga0214543_1002162_pt1 | contig 38713 bp, 29 predicted proteins | sample CNSS2metaG_FD_160094 | JGI IMG/M metagenome (GOLD analysis project Ga0214543, IMG submission 160094) | Root nodule microbial communities from cowpea collected in UCLA plant growth center, Los Angeles, California, USA - CNSS2 | ecosystem: Host-associated > Plants > Roots > Nodule | place: USA...
TATATATATATATATATATTTGGTGTAGTATTGGTTACATTGAGGGGAATCTTTTTTTACTGCTGTTTACGAAAATTGTGGGCATCCTGATGCAGTGCAGTTTTTGTGTCTTAGTTGATCCTGTGTATTGGTAGAAATTTAGGGGTTCCTTGAGAGAGATGTTAGAACCTTGAAACTTGGTGAGACAATTCATGCTTTGGCCATATTCCTTACTTTGGTGGTGCAATATGTGGTATATAGTATATATATTAAATATTAAAGTAGTTTTTTTTATATAGACTTTACCTAAATGCATGATTTATAGCAATGATATATAAAGGAATATATATATGAATATATAAATATACCTTAATAGATAATATTCCTATGGTGGTTTTACGTAATAAATAATATATATATATATATATATATATATATATATATATATTTGTTTGGTATTATAAACAATTAAAGTATAATTATTATTTATTTATATATTATAAAAGGTCATGGAATCTAAGTCATCTTGAGGGGATCGCAATGTGGTATTCATAAATTTTGAAGGTTGAGGTTGCTACAATTAAATCCATACTTTATAAAACTCAAACACAATATCAAAGTTTGGTAACATAAAGGTTTACAAAATTATTCAAAACCATAAATAATAAAACTCTGATAAAGCTCTTTCCCATGCTATCATCGCTCTGGCTCTATGTCTCACCAGAACTACATGCAACATGATGTGCTCTCGTGTAACACATACACGATCGTCGCCAAGCACAAGTAGATAGGGTGAGTTAACATTTAATCTCTCTCTCTCTCTCTCTCTCTATATATATATATATATATATATATATAAAGTTTAATTATATGCACAAACATACATCAAAGGAGCTCTAACCTTTGATTACATATCACATGGCCACCACCATGTTATCTATTTTCTACGTCTTTGGATAAATATCTTAAGATGCCTTGCTGCCACACTTACAAGCCACAACTTGTAGAACATGTCCGAGAAACCTGCTATGGACCACACTGATCGAGGTCGTACTCGACCAAATAAAACATGTAAATTTAATACTCAATAGTTCAACCAAGGTCATCTCGCAGTGACCAAACCTTTCATTCAAAACTTTCTAGATTGCCATTCAACACAAAAAGGATAGAGGGGGGTTGGCATATTTCAAGGAACTCAACATAGATATAAAATGCAAATGCAGACTTGATAAAACAATAACGAAAACATCGTCGATTCCTTGATTCGAATGAAAATCTACCAATCATAGGTCACAAAATTAATTAGCTATCATTATAACGTCCTAGCTGGAAATTACTTCATAAAATAAATAATTCAGAATTAAAAGCTGATTTGTCATGAATTATTATTCCCAAACGCAAAAATTTAAAATTTAACCAACACGCTTAAATACAAATCCACAAAACCATAATTATACAAGTTCCAAAACCAACTAAAATAAAAGCTACAATCGTAGATAATCATAATAAAATTCCCATAGTGGTGGTCCTCTCTCCATCTCTACGCGTCTCCAGCATCACCTGGAACATCATTTGCTCACGTGTGACAAATCACACGATCATCGTCAAACACAAACAAAAAAGGTGAGCTCGTAACAATATAATGATATAAATTAATAATAAAGCGATTCACCCAAGCTAGTTTATTCAATTCAATGCTTAAATCTGAACTCTTTATTGCCCCAAGGTTCTCTGATCATCATCTCATTATACAAATGAAACTACTAACCCAGGATATCACATGCTTCCATGAACCTTCCCACTCGTAGTCCAACCTCTACGAACCGCTCCGCTCGTAGTCCAACTCTATGGACTTCCCCGCCCGTAGTCCAACACGCATGATCCATCCAGCTACAAACCTCCACGCTCGCAGCAGCCCTCAAGTGTGAGCATGCAATATATGAACATCCCTGCTCGTATCCTCACACGAGAGCATCATTAATATGAACCTCCCCATTCTAATTAATCATGCGTTCATCACCACTCATGAACCTACCCGCTCGTGATATTTTCAAGCATCTCCTGGTCCAAGTTTGACATCGCAAAACACACAAAATGCAAGCAAAAGATCACCCTACCTTTTACGCCTACACTATCGCTTGGCACTTCCTTAGCGTCACCAGGCGAAATGGTCCTGCAGACTGCATAGCAGTCTAAACTCATTGCCGGACGCCAGTGGTCCAATCCACACCACTAGGCACTACACCAGTATGTGATTTTACTGGTTTAATTATTACAGAATCAATGTTTTCACCACCCCAATCATCATAGGCAAATGTTCAAAATACCAAATTGCATATTTTTACCTTTCAACACCCCAAATTACATCATCACCAATCATATGCATCAATCATGTTTTAACATCCATACATTGCCAATTTGCACCTTTGAATTTATCCACACATACCATTATCAAGGGATTCTTCATGCTCACATTAGGATTTACAAATAACAACGCACTTAAATTGAAAACAGCAGCAGCAAAAAAGCAACAACAACAATGTTGTAAATAAACAACAACATTAACAACATTTGCTATAAAAAAATAGTAGCAGCACTGAAAATAAACAAACAACAACAACAACAATGAAAATAACAAATAGTAGCAGTATTTGCTATAAAAAAAAATAACAGCAACACTGAAAATAAAAAAAATAGCAGCAACAATGAAAATAGTAAGAACCAACAGCATTTGCTATAAAAAAATAGCAACAGCACTAAAAATAAACAAACTGTAAGGTCCACTTTTCTGCCTTTAATGTTTAAGGGCCTAAACCTTATTTATTGGGCCTAAGGCCAGCCCATAGGTGCCCCAAAACCATTTTCCAGCCCTAACCCTCTCATTATGCCTCCATTTCACAAGACAACCCCTTTCCTCACTCTCTTTTCTCTCTTTTCAGATCTTTGTTAGGGTTTGAGCCAATTTCTTCTACAAGCCATTCAGAAGCCTTCCTCAAGTAAGTCGAACGCCCTTTTTCTTCCTTTTTTGTCTTGGGTGTGTTCATTCTGTATGGGGTTTAACCTTATAACCATATCTTCACTCTTGTATGTATCTTTTAGCTCATTAATTTGAAAGGGTGGATACGATTTTGAGAAAATGGGATGCTAAGACTATAAAAAGGGGAGTTTAAAGGGTTTTGCAAGTTTCATAAAGGTTTTGGAGGAAGGTTTCTCAATGATGATTGCTTCCTTGCCACAACAGACATGAAAGTAGCATCAGTTTGAGTAAACAAATAAGTGGCTTTGTGTATGGATCAGAGTAGCACAGCGGAATGGTGATAAGTGATGCTTATGAATGGTAAGAAGTGCGCACGAAGAACTATCTTACTCACGACATAGAGGTTACTACTGAAACCAGTCCTTTCAAAACAACAAAGGTGTCTTTCTTATAAGTATTAGTTAAGGGTGTTTAGTGTTCATTCAAAGATGGAATTGTGGAGTTACCCAGAGGAAGTTGGGCAAGAGAAGTAGGAGATGGTTTGAGTTATGATTTCAAGTTAGGGTGCCAACCTAGAAGTAAGGAAGTAAGAGTAGGTGCTTAGCCAGAGAAGGGAACTCAAGATCTGGGCTTGACAAGGTAAGAGTCAAAGTTGGTGGAGAAGTATAAATGTTTGAGTTGGGAAGAGAAGGTGTGAGGAGATTTCATTAGTCTAGTCACCTAACACGGATGATTGAGTTTACAAAAAGGTTGGGAAAAAGGCAAATCAGGCAATCTTAGTTTAAGGTGTATTGTAACCCTCTCATTCTGCCTCCATTTCGCAAGATAGCCCCTTTCCTCACTCTTTTTTCTCTCTTTACCGAGCTCTGCTAGGATTTGAGCCAGTTTCCTCTACGGTGTAAGACCCGTGAAATTTTTATAATTAAATAAATAATTATTTAATAAATATAGGTAGGGGAGCCTTTATGGCATTTAATGGAGATTGTTATGACATGGAAAAGTACTACCTCAAGTGGTTGAGAGTACTTGATTGTGTGAGAGGACTTAGGTTTGAGTACTATGTATGTCATTTATGTGTTATTTAATTGTTATTATTTTAATTATGAGCATGATCATGTTGAGTGATAATAAAACCTTAGAATTATAAGAATTATCACAAAACATGAATTGGTTGAATGGTTGTGCATTGATTTGACATTTGCATGATTATGAGTTCAAACCTTGGTAGAACCAAAATAAACTTTCTTTTTGCTAAAATTAGTTTTGGCTTGAATGTGAAAGGGCAGAGGAAATCCTAGCTGAATGGGCAGCCACGTAGGGGTTGGAAAACCATCTCATAATTGTGCTTGAATGGCAATTACCACCATCAATGAGATAATTTTCGTTTTGGCCATTAATCACCCTTAATACCCAATTAAAAAGTCAATTAAGGGAGAGAAAAAAGGTTTATGAGGCTTTCATTAGAAAGGACCTTGTGAGGAGTGAAATTTCAGAGAGAAAATTGTGATTCTGGTGTGGAAAGAAAAGCTATTGTGGGAAGGAATCAAAGGGAGGGCATTGGTGCTCAAGGGAAGACTTATAATTCAAACTTTAAGCAAAGGAAATTCCAGGTTAGGGGAGTTGTTACTCGTTAATTTTATGTTTAAGGATAAATCGTGTGATATATAGACATAATTATGCATGAGTACCTGCTATTTGGGTTGATTTTTTGATTTCTGGAAATTTCCCCGAAACCACTTGGCGGGCAATGAACTGCCGTCAAGCGGCACATGTATTTTTGCTTGGGTTTTGGGTTCCTATGAGGAACCGCCTGGCAGCGAGTCTTGTGCCGCCAGGCGACGCGTACTGCTCAACCCAGTTTTTGGGTTTTGATGAACTGCCTAGCGATGATGAACACCCGCCAGGCGACGCGAACCAATATTGGTTCGATTTCGGTGTTTTGGGGTTCCTGAGTTAACTCTGATTGGGGTAAAAGATAGTAATAATGATTGGTAAATGGTTGGAGATCAAATTTCGTGGGATTATATGTAGTTGAAGTTTAAATTCAATGAAAAACTATATGAACACTAATTTAGGGCTGATGATTTGGGGGGTTTTTAGAGTTGCACTAAATTAAGGGAAAAAGGTTAATGAAATTTCACTTATTGGAAGTTCTAGGAATGGATAGAGTACCTAAACATTGAGTACAAACTTTTGAGTCGTAAATTGAATGAAACCAGAATAGTTGGAGTTGAATGGATTGAGGTTTGCAGGTGCAAAGAAGAATGTTGGGGTTCTTGAAACAGCAGGAACCGCCTAACGACAATTTGGTTACTATCAGGCGCCATACCAGTGATGCGTGGTTCTCTGATTCACGAAAAACGCTATTTTTCGTATTTTTCGTGGAACAGGAATGACCCGACGCTAGCATAGTCCCGCCAGGTGCCACCTTCCTCACTTCTGGGCGCTAGGCGCCACCAATTTTTCTGGTTTGTGCAATTTTCGTAAAACTGCATTGCCTGGTTCGTTAACCGTCCAATTTAGGTGAAATTTTGACAGGTGGTCCATAACATGTGATTCTTCACTTTGAACGGTGGAGATTCGATTTGGATGTTAAGAGTTACAGATATACGTTACCGAAGATTGCTGATTTTGGAGTCTTTAAAATACATGAATAACCTCTTGATAATTCCAAGTAATTTATACTGAAGCATGATTGGATTATGAGGTAAGTCTACATCAATTTGAATGTTCCTTTGGGTTTTTCACATGTAGAGAATTGGTTATGAAGGCATGTGTGTCAATATTAATTGCATTGATGCATAGGATTATGTGCTTAAATCGTTAGAGTGTTGCTGCTTATATTTGTTTGAGCATGCGCTATTCATAAGTTAGAATTGAATGCTAGCATGGTTTAAAAGGGGGAATATATATATAAGAAATGTGAATGGTTTTTTTTTACTTGTTCTGGGTGCTAAAAAACCAGTACTGCACAAGTACTAATGTAGCGCCTCGCGGTGGTGTTTGACCGCTAAGCGATGGCTACAAAACCAGTAGAGAATTGAAGTGTGTTGCGCTTGGCGATAAGGGTTGTCCCGCCAGGCGATACTTGTGGAAATAGTAACATTAGAGGCGCTTGGCGCCTGGCGGCACGTGTCCCCTACCAAGCAGTCTGAAAGCCTTTTACGCCTGGCGACTCGTGTGCAGCGCCAGGCGATTTTTGATGAAGCAGAAAGATTTTGCTTGCTTTGGATGTGCATAGTCTACGAGGCTTTGGGCGATATCTCAAGGGTCAGATGCTGGAGTATTCCTAGAGTTGTGGCTCAGGATGGAGGGTAACACGAGCATTCTTTTAGTTGTGGCACGGAATAGCGAGTGTTCCCGCTTGTGTTCTACAAGTGGTGGCTTGTAGGTTGGACAAAGGATAGCTTGAGATTATCAACTAAAGATGTAGAACATGGATTACATGGTGGTGGCCATGTGATATGAGATCAAAGGATGAGGATCCTTGGAATTGTGTGTGTTTTGTTATACAAATTGATGCATATATGTTTTATTCTGTTAGCTTACCCTATCTTCTTGTGTTTGACGATGATCGTGTACGCAATACACGGGAGTAGTCGATGTTGCAGGTGGATCTAGTGAGGCATAGAGTTTTATATTTTATGTTTTTAAAGAATTTGTAATATTTCATATTACTACCAGTAGACATTATAATTGCATTTTAAATTTTATGGATTTGAGTTAACTTCGGATGTAATAAAAGTTTTATATTTTCCCATGTTTTGGAAAATGGAGCTTAATAAATGAGCATTTAATATTATTATCTTATTTTTATTAAATAGATTCATAATATCCGGACGGGATGTTACATACGAGCCATTCGGAAGCCTTCCTCAAGTAAGTCGAACGCCCTTTTTCTTCCTTTTTCATCTTGAGTGCGTCGTTTTGTATAGGGTTTAACCTTATAACCCTATCTTCTTTCTTGTATGCATATTTTGGCTCATTAATCTATTTCTGGAGCTGTGGTACTCATTGTTGGGTGCTTATCGTGGTCCGCTAGCATCTATCCAAGTAAGGGAAGCTAGGGTTTTCGTGTATTCTTTATATCTGCCTATTTTTAGCTCTGTTTCATGTTTATGATTCTCGTATTTTGTTGTAGTTGCCTAGAAAAAATGTTAAATGTTGTTTGGTTTCGAATGCTTGGTTGTTTCATGCATGAATAGTGGGGAAAATTGTTATTTTCGCTCAAGCGAGCTCGTCTCACCTAGGCGAGAATATTAGAAGCTCGCCCTAGTTTCTGCTCGAGCTCTCGCTCAGGTGGAGAGCTTTCGTTTTGAACGACGAAGCATGTCACTCAGGCGAGAGGGTCTCACTTAAGTGATAACTCGTGGAAACTTGGTGGGTTCTCTCCTCAAGTTGTCAGTCAGGCGGGAGATCTCAACTTTGAGCGAAGAGCGACCTCACTCAAGCAAGGAGGTCTCGCCCAAGCGAGAACTTGCAGAGCCTTTGAATGCTTTCTCTTGGAAATCTCGCCCAAGCGAGTGTCTGTAGCTTGAGCGAAAGGCCTCTTTGGCCTGAGCGAGGGCCCATGGCTTGAGCGAGACTGGTTCAAGAACTTACTCTAATGTTGTTTTCTTCTATGTTTTTGGTTATTGGTTGCATGATTGATTGGATTACCCTATTTAAAGCATGAAGTGTATGGATATGTATGTATTATTTGATTTATGAATTGAAATTAATGAGGTTGGTATGAATAAAGTCATGAATCATGATTGGTTGATTGGTTGGATATTGGTATGTGATTGTTATGCTTGATAAATCTATGGTTGGTTGGTGAGACATGGCTATGGTATGAGATTGACATAATTCCATGAAACTCTTGGTGAGATTTCATGGTGGTGTTAGATGTAATGGACGCAATTCCATGAACCTCTTGGTGAGTTCTCATAGTTGTGCAGAGCAGTAGAGGCCACCACAAGTGCAAGCATCCAGTGAATCCGACCGATTATATGTATCCAGATAAATTGAGTCTTAGAGTCTTGCTTGTTTGCTATCACATGCTTGGTTGATTTATGTGTTCTTGACTTTTAAATCGCATGCTTAATTATATGATAAAAAGCTTTTTACTCTAGCTTACCCTTCTTGCTTGTGTCTGTCTTCTTGTGTCAGTTTTCCTTTTTGCAATGATCACCAATTCCTTGGTGTGAGCAGATATGGAAACCCCTGGTGATCGTAGTGACAATGGGGATGATGCAGCTTAGATGGTCATGGGTTGATGTTGGACTCATGTTTTGAAGGACTTTATTATATTGTAATCTCTTGCTCTATGAGCAAAATTTTGGTCATTTGTTGAAACTTTAATATTTTGTTCTGGCATTGTGTAGTGCCTCTGTTTTCTCGTTGGTATATTTGGATGACTATAAAATCCTTATACTTTAAGTCTCATGCCCTTTGGATATTATAATTTAAGCGATATTTTATTTAATTAGATGTTTGCTAATTAAATTGTTATAATCTATTAGTTTACATAAACAACAACATTTGCTATAAAAAAGTAGCAGTAGCACTGAAAATTAACAAACAACAGCAAAGAAAATAACAAACCCAAAGCAAGCCATACTTATAAATTAAAGATAAACTTATAAATTAAAGATAACTTTAACTTTTATATACCTTATGTGTTGTTTTAAAACTAAAGCCAAACTTAATTGATGTAAATTAACAACACTCAATATACTAAAATCGTATTGAATATATATACATCTATTAATTGTTAATAGCTAAGCAAACATGATTACGGATATAAAAAAATTATATATATATATATATATATATATATATATATATATCCATTATCTTGCGTTTTCATATACATAGAAAGTTTACCTGCCACATGACAACATATTCACTACTTGTTATCCCATCTAAGATTTACATCCAATAATTAATATATATATATATATATATATATATATATATATATTAGTCGCACGTGAAACTAAAAAAAATATAAATAAATTTTCTTTTCACTCCCGAACCCAACAACCCCAATTTTTCACCATTACCAAAAACTAATAGATTATAAAAATTTAAAATCCATGAGAAATCGGTACAATCAAAACCCTATACAAATTCATGAAATTTTAACTTTGATAAACATAATATATATAATAATACCGAAAACCTTAATAAAATAAACAATCCCACGAAACTCAAAATTCATATAACATATAAAATTGTCTTCCCCTCCGCTACGTGAAATCATGAGTTTTTTTAACATAATCCTTATCCAGGTTGAGGGAACGTAACAAGGAAAAAAAGGATAAACATCGCTTTTGCGAGTGAGAAGAAAAATGAGTCAGCATTTGAATTTATGAAATTGTATAGATTCAGAAGCATGCCAGTTGTTACCGAATAAAATAGCATATGCAATTAAATACCGAAATTAGAGGAAAAACACATATTTCTGGTAAAGCCTTTAATTCATGCTTGGCAGACAAAGACAAAAGATGAGTCCAACATATCATGGCATACGATTTCTATCCAACAACCCCATTACACATATGTGACACTGACATGGAAGTATCATCACACAGATGAACAATCACACAGATGAATAATCACATAACAAGTTCAGAGCAAGCAAGTTAACTCCCCTAACTTGGAATTTCCTGCTCCTAAACCAATTTTAGTGATCTTCTTTGCCAAGAAATTACTCTAGCCTTTGCCTTTACCACTTGGAACCCTTTCTAGACGTTTATGCTCCCCTTAGGTCTCCTTTTGGTGCTCCAAAAATTCTGCCCTCTGAGCTACACGAAATTTCCCCTTTAGTTCCTAACTCATTAATCCATTAAACCATTTTTCAGCCCTTAAAAACATAATAAATTTAATAAAAACGAAAAAGAATTAATTGTCATATAATTTTGCTTTAACATGGAGGTTTTGTGTGATCCTCTATATGCTCCTCTACTCCCCTAAGGACGACTAGAGTTTCCGATCACTTACCAATATATCAAAATAATTCAAGCGTAAGAGAAATCGAACCAAGGTTCTAACACACAATTATGCCAATGTCAAATCAATGCACAACCAATTCATGTTTCATGATAATTCCTATAAAGTTATGATTATATTATCACTCATCATGATAAATCCTTTTATCAAAATAATACATGATTAAAATACACTTTATTTGGCTTACACAAGACTTGAACCCAAGTCCTTTCAACACAATCAACTAAGCAAAGATTAGAACCAAAATTCAATATGCAATTAAGTAAAGCACACATTCATTCATCTATAATGGCATCATTAAGCATGATAACATCCCTAAAACAAAATGACCCATTCTGCAAAATAAGCTTAAACAAAATGCTTCATCCATTAAACATAAAAACAAAATTTGAATGAAGAGTAAGATAGACTCTACATACGAAATAGTAACCTCAAGGTTTCAATTCATTCTCTGCAAGAAATTAACACATTAAATTAGTGCTCCATGGATTTCGATCAAAAGCTCAACCCTAAACGGAATACAATCAATGAATGATAAGAAAACAGTGTAGAAAACATAAAATGGTGCAGAAAATGTGAAACAATAACAAAACAAATTATCAAATCGCAAATAGAAGATGAAACATGGATTCAACAAGGTCCCAATGTTAAAACGAAATCGTCCAAGCTTCCAAATGTGTCGAAAACGTAAAATCCACAATGGGTGTTGTCAATAATGCATAAAAACGGGAGAAAATTGTGCTCAAACATCAAAATTCGGGTGAAACCTTTATGGCTAACCATACAAAGCTCCCAAAACGTAAAAATGGAGAGTGGGGAAGATGATGGGTGGCTGCCACACATAGAAAACCTAAATTTTTGTGGTCGCATCACCACAATTGCTCATAATTACAAAACTATCATTCTACCACTCAAAATTACTCAAAATTCAGAATAATGGCCTAATGAAGCCCAATTCAGGAATATGCACTAACAAAAGACAATTAAGCACTAAACAACCCCCAAGATGGGCACAAAAAGATAATGAAATAAGGGAAAATAATGACTCATCAAAATCACCCACACTTACCCTTTTGCACTCATGGGCAAAAAACTAAAAGGCAAAGCGAAGCAAAGCAAGGACAACATAGACAAAATAGAGAGAGAGAGAGAGAGAGAGAGAGAGAGAAAGAGAAAGAGAGAGAGAGAGAGATGAAGAGAAATGACAACAACAAATAGACACGAAATGGATAAATGGAAACACATCAAACACAGAAGGAGTCAAAACTACAAGAAACCCATGAACATCATTGATGAGTTCATATTTTTGCCCTCATTTAATGTTTAATTATGGATTTTTTATTGAATTTTGCTCTTAAAAGATTGATTTAATTAGGATTTCTTACAATTGGGTTTATTGATCATGAGATACAAAAATATTTTAAAAAAGCTTTAGTTGCATAAATATTTTTTGGATATTTTGAGGTATGTTAGTGCAGCTGCAACTAAGTTGAGCTCATGAAGGTGTGGAAATAAATTGATTAAAGTTTCATGACACCTTAGAGATAAATCCAAGAATAGGAAATCATCAAATTCAAAAAAATCCAAACCAAATAAAAAAGGGAATGAGCAACAAAAATTGGACCCGTCTCGACCCACCATGGGTTGATCACTTAGTGAGCCAACCCAACCCGGCTCACTTATTAGCGAGCCAAAAAAATTCCAACTCGACCTAGCCCACTGCGGGTTGGTGAGTTAAACGGGTTAACTCACAGGCTCACTTAATTAAAAAAAATACAATTTTTTTATTTTTATTTTTTGAGACAAAACTAGATTAAAATTCTAATAAAATCTAAATAAATTTTAATACAATCCAAATACAAACCAAAATCACAAAAATACAAATTATCTATCTGTTGGCTAAAAAAATAACTTAACATGACCCAAATACAAAGTTGAACTTAACAAAAAATACTTGTGTGACCCTTTATTTGCGGGTTAGTGAGCCAACCCGGTTCACCACAGGTTCAACCTGGGTGAGCCGGGTTCTAGGTGAGCCGAGTCAAAAATCAACCCGTATTGAAATTTGTAAAAAAATTTCAACCCAACGCGGCCTGAACCTGTGGTGAGCCTGGTTGGCTCGCAGGTTCCAACCCATTTTGACAGCTCTAATCATAAGATATCAAAAGATAATAACTACCAAATCTATTTAAATATGGCAACATCTTCTTAAATATTTTTAGATCTCCAGAACAACAAATTTATCTTGAAGATATTGAATTATTTAGAAGATAATTTGAGAAGATTACAAAGGGCTAATTTGGAAATTTAATGCAAATATTAGTTGGTGATAATTTATCATATATCTTTAAGTAATTAATTAATTTAATTATATCAGATATTGATATTTTCAGCCAACTACATTTGTCAAATAGTCTATATCTCTCCCAATATCTTTTAAATATTCATAATCACTATAAAGATAATTAATATTTATCTTTATCTTTATTTTAAAAGATATTTTAGAGATTTTAGCAACAAAAAATCTCAGTTCAAGTCCTATATAAAGAGACCCAAGGGGAAGCAGAAAAGGGAAGCTTGGCACTTTGAAATTTAGGAACCCTTAGGGGGCCTAATTTCTTTCTCTCTCCTTTCTTCTTCTATTTTTGTTTTATTTTGTATTTCATGGAGTGCTAAACTTCTTGGGTTGATTCCATTGTAATTTCATTATGGATTCTAATGTTATAATAAAATAATTTCTTTGTTCTTTTTATTATTGTTCAGGTTTTAATTTATCTATGTCTTTTATCTTAGAATCACGTGAAAAGTAATGGCTTTTACATCATAGCTAATTAGTGAGATGTTTTAATCTAGATGCATATCAATCATATAAGTTCAAAGGTTTTAAATTTTAATTGAGATTTTACTTTGATTAAATTTAGAAAAATTCATGTGATTGAATGAGTTTTTACCAATGATTGAGAATGTACTTTGATTGGAGGTAAAAACTTTAACTAGAATTAATCAAGAATGTAGTTTGGTTATTTAGCTTTTTGCTTAATTTTAGAGGTAAAAGAATGAACATGATTAAGGATAGTAATATTTAATTGAGAATGTTGGTTAAATTTACTATGATTAATCTACAAAGTTATTACTTTTGATTGAGAATTTACTATGGTTAATAGTGAGAACGCCAACAAATTAATTGAGAATTTACATTGATTAATTTGTAAATCTACAACAATAATTGATTGAGAAATAATCTTTTGATAACTGATGATGGATCTATTTTGAAAAAATAGTGGAATCAATCTATTTTTCTTTATCATTATTTTTTTTTATCTTTTTATCTTTTTAAAATTTTATTTCTTTATTCCTTATTTTATTTGATTAACCATTTTGTATAGTTTTTATAACAACTAATTTATTAAAAATCAATTACGTGTTCGTTGGGAGACGACTCTGGGTTACTTTACCCTTTCTATTATGTTTGCTACTTTCATAACAATACTGAAGTTGTTATAGATAAATAGTATTAATTTGATCGCGTCAACGATAGTGTTATCAATCATCCAAGCAATTCCAAACATGTCAAGTACTCAATTCAGCTCAAAGAGAGAATTGAAAGCAACATAACCTCACAGAATATGCATTGTATCACTCAAATCTCTAGACTACTATTTACTCTCAAAGCACCCCTAAAAACAACCATCAAACAAACTTGGCAAGCCTCTAAAATCAACAACCAAAACACATTCAAATCAAGATCATAAGGACTTTTCAAGGTTGTAATGAGGCTCGGGACAAGGTGTGGAACATATGGATAAGTAGCTAAAGACCCAAAGGAAATAGAGGAGTAGTGGGGAATACGTCAAAATCAGGCATGAAATCAATTCCAAACCCCAACACCTCCAAATTCAATTCTCCTACAATGCTCAGACCCAAATCTTTTTTTCTTTTATTTTTTTTTCTTTTGTTTTCTCATTTCTTTTATTTTTTAGTAGAAAAACAAAAATTTTCAAGTCCGGCATAAAATTAACAAATGAGCAATCCAAGAACAAAAACAGGTATGCGCACAACCACACTTATTGTGCATAACCACAATTCCAAAGCTCCAAAATTTCCTAAGGCAAGATGAATCATGGTTTTTCAAGCTAAAGGCTTTTAATGAGCTATAAAACAATGAAATGGTATGCAGGCTCGAAAAGGGCTATCAACGAAAATAGTTCAAGGTAGGCTCATCTGGTTGTAGGCTCATCGGAACACATTTCCTAAATCATATCCAAACATGCATGTGAATCAGAATGGCATCAGAGAGAGTCAAGCCAAGGCCACTATGCAAGCATTCAAGAGGCATATATCACACAACAAAGAACAGAGAGTGGCTCAAATCCTCACACAGTGTAAAATAACTCAAAAGTAACTTGACATGCAAAGAGAAAGCAAGGATATTAGTCCACAGAACAACAAACAACTCATCCTCCAAAAGTGAAGTGAGTGTCCCAAACAACAAACAGAAACTTAACACAAATTACCAAAAAATGAAACAAACAACAGACTCCTCCCACACTTAAACTATACATTGTCTCAATCTGTTTCAAACACAAGATCAAAAAATCAAACACCAGCAGATGAGCATGGACAAGTGCAATAAAAGTAAGGAAGGAGAAAGAAAAATCCCTGAATCATGGTGAAACAAAAGTATGGTCAAGTAGGGAAGTCTCCTCCACAATAGTATCCACCAGAGTAGGGTTACTAAGGAATGGTTTTAAATGATGCCCATTCACTTTGAAGCTCTTATCGGTGGACTGGCTCTTGATCTCAATTACATCATAAGGATAAACATTAGTCATCATAAAAGGACCAATCAACTTTTACCGTAACTTACCACCTATGAAACCAAGTTTGGAGTTATACAACAAAACTTGCAGACCGACAACAAACTCCTTTCTACCTCTGGAGCTATCATGGAATCTCTTGGTCTTCTCTTTGTAGAACATGGAGTTCTTATATGCTTCTAGATGGATCTCATCTAACTCGTTCAACTGCAGCTTCTTTTCCTCCCAACTTGATCAAGTTAGAAGTTGCATGATTTGACAGCCCAATAAGCTCGGTGCTCTATCTCTATTGGTAGGTGGCATAGCTTACCAAAGATCTCGGCTTGCCCACTAGTTTGGGGGTGATATGGTGTAGAAAGCTTGTGCACAACCCCGTGCTTTTGAAACAAAACCACCATGGATCTATTACAGAAATCGGTGCCCTAATCACTAACGAAGGCTCTAGGAACTCCAAACCTGCAAAATATGTGAGACCTAACAAAGTCTACAACAACCCGAGCGCCATTAGTTCTGGTGGCTTTGACTTCCACCCATTTTGAAACATAATCAATAGTAAGCAAGATGTAACTAAAACCAAAAGAGACAAGGAAAGGCCCATGAAATCTATACCCCAAACATTGAAGACCTCACAAAACAACATGGGTTGTTGAGGCATCTGCTTTCTCCAAGAAATGGCTCATCCTACTCATTAGCATTACTCACATGTGCTACAAATCCTCCATGCATCCTTGAAGATGGTGGGCTAGTAGAAACCACAATCTAACACCTTATGAGTTGTCCTTTGTGTGCCAAGATGACTACCATGTGCAGATGAATGAAAAAATTGGAGGACCGAGTCAATCTCATAGCCTGGAGTGCATCTCCTAGTAACCTGGTCATTGCACATTTTCCACAAATACGGGTCTTCCCAAATGCAATACCTAGCATCACTCTTAAGTTTATCACATCGAGCTCTAGATGTTAGGGGACGAAAAACATAAGCAACCAAGTAATTCAAAATATTAGCAAACCATGGGGAGGGAAAAGAAACAAATAGTGTCAACAAACTTTCATTAGGAAAGTCATCCAAGATCGGTGAAACATCGTCAGCAAACCTTCTATTCTGCTTAAGTGGTTTGCAACCAAATTTTGTGCTCCACTACTATCACGAATTTCCAAATCAAACTCCTGGAGCTAGAGCATTCATCTTATCAGCCGAGGCTTTGACTCCGTCTTCTTCAACAGGAACTTCAGAGTTGCATGGTCAGTAAACACAACAATAGGAGAACAAAGCAAATATGATCTAAATTTCTCAAGTGCAAAAACAATCGCAAGGAGTGCTTTATCAATTGTTGCATAGTTTGCTTGAGCAACTTCTAACGTTCTAGAGGTGTAGTAGATCACTCAATGCTTCTTATCAATTTTTTGTGCTAGGACAGCTCTCACGACTTAATTCGATGCATCGTACATGAGCTCAAATGGTGTTGTCCATTCCGAGGCTTGAATGATAGGAGTGGTGGTTAGGGCCTTCTTGAGGAAATCAAAAGCCTCTTTGGATCCTTCATCAAAGATGAAGTAAACATCGTTTTGCAGCAACTTGGATAGTGGGAGGGCCTTCTTACTAAAATCCTAGATAAAGCGCCTATAAAATCGTGCAAGACCAAGAAAAGAACGAACCTCTCGCACAAAAGAGGGGTAAACCAACAATGAAATAAGAAAATTCTTAGCAGGTCCAACTTCTATGCCCTTACTCGAGATGATATGCCCCAAAACTATATCCTGTTCTACCATAAAATGGCATTTCTCAAAATTTAGAATAAGGTTAGATTGGATGCACCTATTCAAAACTCTGTCCAGACTATCTAAACATGCATCAAAGGAGGATCCAAACACAGTAAAAAATCATCCATAAACACATCTATGCATTTTTCATGAAAATCACTGAAAATGCAAAACATGCACCGCTGGAATGGATCAAGGGCATTGCATAAGCCAAAAGGCATCCTCTTATAGGCAAAAGTGCCAAAGGAGCAGATGAATATGGTCTTTTCCTGGTCCTTAGGAGCAATATGGATTTGAAAATAACCAGAAAACCCATCAAGAAAACAATAATGGAATTTACCTACCAAGCGCTCAAGCATCTGATCAATGAATGGTAGGGGGAAATGGTCTTTCCTGGTCGCTTGATTGAGCCCCCTATAATCGATGCAAACTCCCCAATTTTTTTTCACCTTGGTTAGGATCAACTCGGCCCTTTCATTTTTAACAATTGTGAGGCCTATCTTCTTAGGAACCACATGGATGGGGCTAACCCATTGACTGTCTGAGATGGGGTAGATGATCCCAACTTATAGAAGCTTAGTCACCTTCTTCTTTACAACCTTCAAAATGACAGGGTCTAGTCGCCTCTATGGTTGTCTCATTGGTTTTGCTCTATCCTCCAATAAAATCTTGTGCATGCACGTGAATGAACTAATTCCAGGAATGTCAATGTCCACCCAATGGCTTTCTTGTGCTTCTTGAGCACTTCCAACAACCTATGCTTTTGCTTAGCAGTGAAGGAAGTAGAGATGATCACATGCAATCTTTGCTCATCCTCCAAATAAACATAATTGAGTTTGTCTGGTAGAAGTTTTCACTTTGGAGTGTTGGGTGTTGGCTTAATATCAAGAACCATAGGGGAGGGGGAAATGGTTTCCACAGCCTGTACCTCAACATAACAATCAAATGCATATGTACTTCCTGCAACATAGTTACTGCATTTTGACCGTGTAACATCAAAATCATATGGTACAACACCTAAAGATTCAAACTCAGAATCAACATCAAAATCACAATTACAATCACAATATGAATTAGAAACAACACAGATGCATGCTATAAGAGCTGGGGAAATTAAATAATTAAATAAATAATTATTTAATAAATGCGTGTAGTGGGAACCTTTAGGAAGTTAAATGCTAACCTTCATTACGTGAAAATATGGATAAATGTGGTGTAGAAAACGTAAAATGGTGCAGAAAATGTGAAACAATAACAAAGAAAATTATCAAATCATGAATAGAAGATGAAACATGGATTCAACAAGGTCCCATTGTTAAAACGAAACTGCCCAAGCTTCCAAATGTTCAGAAAATGTAAAATCCATAATGGGTGATGTCAATAATGCATAAAAACGGGAGAAAATTGTGATCAAACATCAAAATTCGGGTGGAACCTCCATGGGTAACCATACAAAGCTCCTAAAACGTAAAAGTGGAGAATGGGGAAGATGATAGGTGGTTGCCACACAAAGAAAACCTAATTTTTTGTGGTCACGTCACCATAATTGCTCATAATTACAAAATTCTCATTCTGTCACTTTGAATTATAAAAATGCCATATGGGCTGAAAATGGTGGCCTAGTGACGTGGGCAGGCTAGTTGACATGGTGCAGACGTGGCAATGATGTGAAAACTCTCTCTTCATCTTAAGATAAATGTCCAAGCTCCAAAATTTGCTCCAAAAAATACCTAAAAACAATTAGACCAATTAATGCTAAATTACTCAAAATTCGAATAGTGGTCCAATGAAGCCCAATTGAGGAACATGAACTAACAAAAGACAATTAAGCACTAAATAACCCTCAAGATGTGATGTGATCCCAACAAGGCTAATAGCATGGGTCATTGGCTAGGCCTATTTAGTTTATCTTTTTTTTACATCCCAATTGGCCTTTTTATTGTGCAGCCCAAAAAGCATCAATATTGATAGCACACCAAATCAGCATTCAATTGCTTCACGTATTTGGGCTGAGAAGCCCATAGCCTTTCAGCCAAATGCAACCGACATTCCCATTTCTTCCTTCATTTTGCTACAGCGTGTTAACACTGGATTGGGCCAGCTTCCAATATCACTTATGTTCTAGATGCGGACCAATCCATCTATAGCCAACATTTTCTGTCAAACATCAACACACGTCTTATATTGGGCCAAGATTCCTACATCATCTAGCAGCCCACAATCCCACTCCAGCATCTCACAACTTGTTTGAGCCAACAGATACATCTCGAGCAGCTAGGCATTCCTCACACATTTTCTTCCACTCTGTTAGGGTTTCAATGTTAGGGTTTCAACGTTTCTTCCTAAGAAAAACCCCCATATCTCCATTAGGGATTCAACGTTTGTTACCCAACCCTTAGCCGATAGGATTGTGTTAGACGACATCCACCTTTTCTTTACGTTTTCTTTCTAGTTTCCTTCTTCATCTATAAAAGGCAAGCCATGCTTTGTATTGAACTAGCTTTGACTAATCTCAAAGGTTTAACCCCAATTTCAGAGTTCACCTTTCTTTAGATGAGGAATCTTCCTCCTAGGGTTTCCCTAGCCACCGTGATTGTGCGATGAGAGAGAGTCTTTCATTGTTCTGTCGATCATTTATGCCTGGATCAACGATTGGGGACCAATTGGATCAAATTTCGACAAATTTGTACAATGCCTGCTCCATCAAGATGGGCATAAAAAGGCAACAGAATAAAGGAAAATAATGACTCATCACACACTCCGTAACGCGAGGTGGAGTTCCCAATATGAAACTAGTTCGTAATGTCCCAAGACTACCAAACTCGTTAGCTACATACCAAGGAGGGCAATCTTGCTGGACACATCCATACGAGCCACAACTCACATACTCGCACCGGCAACACTTGCCAATCCAAGCCACAACTCAAGGATTTCTCATGTCATCCGCCATCCCGAGCCACAACTCAAGATATGTCATTCAGAGCCACAACTCAAGGAATGCCACGTGTTTTCCCTTATCCCGAGCCACAATTCAAAGGATACTGTTCCGAGCTACAACTCAAGGAACACTTCAGCAAGTCGATTTTAAGGTATCAGCAAAGCCTTGTAGACCACACATATCCAAAGCAACAAATCACAAGTCCTGCCTCTGCATTATCACCTAGCATTGCTCCAAAGCCGCCAGGCGAATTTCAGCTCCAGACTGCCTGGCAGAGCACATTTGTCGCCAAGCACCAAGCGTCTTAAAAGCCCCTGCCACTACAAGTATCACTTGGCGGGACGAACCACACCGTTAGGCGCCACACATTACAAAAGACCCCTCTCGATTTGTAGCTATCGCCTGATAGTTCAAATATCATCACAAGGCGCTACACCAGTACTCACACAATACTGGTTTTTAGGCACATAGAACAGATTGCATCCTCAATCAAGTCCACAAAACCCAAGGCAATCCTTGTAACGTCCCTATTGGAAATTACTTAATTAAAATAAATAAATAATAATAGAAAATAGAACATCAAAATTTTATTAATCCCAACCGCGAGAAAATTTGAAACATTAATCAGCGCGCCATAATTTAAATAAAACTAGAGTAGTACAATCATTACAAGTTCCTAAATCCAACAAAATATGAAATAACATAGTAAAATCCCTAGCTCAAGAGTCCCCAAGCTAGCCCCCACTCCGTCGCTATGCATCAACAGCATCACTTGGAATATCATCTGCTCTCGTGTGACAAGTCACACGATCATCGCCAACCACAAATAGAAAGGGTGAGCTCATAATAAAATAACACATAAGTTAATAATAACAAAACACCCAACTAATTTATTCTAGTTATTTCTTGGCCAAGACCTTAATACCCCAAGGCTTTTCAACCTTCAATTCACACAAAAAGTGAGCCATGGACTCAGGATTTATCATGCTCACACGAACCTGCCCGCTCGTGGTCCTACCTCTACGAACCTCCCCGCTCGTATTCCTGCTCTACGAAACTCCCCGCTCGTAGTTCTGCTCTACGGACCAACCCACATGTAGTCCAACACACATGATTCACCAATTACTAACCTCCCCGCTCGCAATATCTCTCAAGTGTGAGCACGGAACATATGAACCTACATGCTCATATGCCCACACAAAAGTATCAGGATATGAACCTTCCCGCTCATATCATCATGTGTTCACCACCATCCATGGACCTACCCACTCATGGCACAACATCTCTTTATCCAAGTTCTTGCATAAATGCATACAAGCAACACCATAACCACTGCCTGTAGCGCTATTGCTTGGCCCTGCCTAAGCGTCGCCAGGCAAAAATACTGCACAGACCTGCCTAGCGTGACATCCCCGTCGCCAGGCGCCAAGCCCACTCCTAACCCACTGTTTTTGGGTCCATCGCTTGGCGGATCACCCCTTGCCGCTAGGCGTCACACGTTGCAAGGCACTCCTGCTAGTCTTATCGCTTGGTGTTATATCAGTAGCACACCAGGGACTGTTTTAGCACACAAAACAGATCATATTACCTTATGCTACCAAAATACCTCCAAGATATTCATGTTCTCTCATTCATCAAAGTTTGATTCGTGAAACATTGCCACACCCTACATGGTCCATTACTTATAACCCAATTTCCAAAATCACTCTAGTCACAACTTGGGATTTACCAAGCATGCTATCACTATCCAATGATTTGCTCTAACTTAATGACACTAACACGCAGTCTAGTATCTCCAAGTCATCAACTGGTTATTTTCCATTGCAACAGTACCACAACTTCTACTCAAATACTTTTCACTTAAGTCTCCACGCATTATGATTCATACCTTAACCACTAATGCATAGTTATTACACATCTCCAAAAGTACCCACCCGCATAGCACATATTTTCCAGCACCTGCACTTCCAATCAGAATAATAATTCCTCTCTTTGCCATTGCCACTCCCGCATTAATTTCCCACTATACTTTAACACACACATACTATTGTTTTTCTTAGAAACCTCCTTGTCATTTTTTCACCTATGCATTAATCCTTCCAATTTCATCCACCTTATTTATATTCCCTTTCAATTCCCAAAGCTCTCTCTCACAGCCAACCACTTAACTGCATAGAACTGTATTTACACAGTACCAAGCCAGAAAACTCAAATTTTTGTACTTGGGACGAACTCGAAATTCCTAGAATTTGATCCAAGTGCCCATTTCACCAAAACATAATAATTTCCACTTAATTTATCAAACCAACTCCCAATCATATTATCCCTTACGCATCATAAAATTTACAATCACATCTTAATACCCCTAAAACCAAAAATTCAGATAACTCCCTTGATTTTAAATATAATTCATCATATTTACATCCCCAATTATAATTCGCAAGCACCCCAACAATAGAAAGATCATGGCATTTCGCAATCACACAAACATAGAAGTTCATTGGAAGATGAGCACATAATGAAATAGACAAAAATAGAATGAAACAGTGACAGCCAACAAATCTCGCCGCCAGGCAGTTCATGACAGAACCCAGAAACTGGGTTAAATTTGATGTGTTGCCTGGCCGCAAACTCATGCCCGCCAGGCGATTTCTGGGCGAAAGTCCAGAAACTTACGAAAATAACACAGACAGTGGAAATTCTCATGCAATTAGGATCAGACAATGCAATGTTATATGATTGAAAACACATGAAAACAACTCCCCTTACCTGGATTCTTGGCTCCAATTTCGAGTTTGGTGTGTGTGTCCTTAAACCAAAACTCTCCTAGCCTTTGTTTCCACTCCAACAATGACTTCCAACCTCAACTCTCTTTGTAAACCAGCACGAATCCTCTGGAAACTCCCTGCCCAATGACCCACACGAAAATGCAATCATTTACTCCCCTCTAATTCCATTCTCTCTCTAAGTTACTACCTCCTTAATCATCCTTTACTCCTCTAAAACAAAAATTAAATTAAAAATTGCTTAATGGCCATTCAATATGTATCATCATTATAGGTATACGATTTATCACCCTAAACCATATCCATACATTTCCAATTTAATTCCAACTATCAATTAACCCCAACACCCAATGCCCCACATTTCCAAACCCTAAAGCATGTTCATACGGTTTCATCCAATTTAACTTCCAATCACAACGTAATTCAACAACATATGATATCCAATAATCCACAAACAAGCAGAGCTTCCTTTTTCCCTGGTCAGAATTAACCAAGGATCCCAAGAACATCAAACTCGAACAAATATGCTCGCGTCACCTAGCAGGTGTTCATCACCACCAGGTCGTTTAGACAAAAAAAAACCCAAACTAGGTTAGAAGCATGCATCTTACAATATGCCATGAGTCCCCTAGCAGCCTTGAAAGCCTGCCAGGTGGTATTTGGAAAATTTATAGAAATGTAAAATACCAATACAACTAAACATATTAAATAACAGTAGTTCATTCAACATAAAAAATTACTATAACACAATCAAACTCGAGTTCAGCTCCCCTAACCAGGATTCCTAACTTCTGATTGCAAAATGTTAGACTTCCTTCTTGATTCAAAATGCTCTCCCCTTCATACCATTCCTAATCCTTGAGACCAAGTCTCCCGAATTCAGTCCACACGCTCAGAATTCTTTTGCTCTCAATACTCACAAGTGACAAACTCCAAAGCACTCTCTCTCACCCTTAATTATCACTTTAATTTTGCCTTAATTAGAAATTATGGATGAGAAAACGAAAATTGGCATTCAAATGGGTTTAATTATCAATCAAGGTTCATTAGTGGTTATTTTTCCAGCCCTTTTGGTTGCCTCCCAAACAGCTAGGGTTTTTGGCCCTTCACATTCATGCCAAAATTGATTTTAGCAAAAAGGAAGCTTAATTCATGACTACCAAGGTTCAAACACACAATCATGCTGATGTCAAATTAATGCACAACCAATTCATGTTTCATGATAATTCTTATAAATCTAGGATTATATTATCACTCATCATGTTCAAGCATATTATTATTAAAATAATAAACAATTAAAATAACATACAAATGGCATATGCAAGACTTGAACTTAAGTCCTCTCACACAATCAAATACTTTCAACCACTTGACCTAGTACTATTCCACATCATCAAAATCAATATTAAATCTCATAAAGCTTCCACTACCCGCATTTATTAATTATTTATTTATTTAATTAATTAAATTCTTGGGTCTTACAAGTCATCCCTTATGTGCACACACATCATCACACAAAATCAAACAGTTGGAATGACCCTACACATCACATTTTCTATCACCTATCAAATAACTAGTTTCATGAAAAAAGGAACTTCAATTAAGACTTAAATAAAAGGTTACATATTTCTAATTCAGCAATCTTAACTTGTCTTGAATAAGGTTCTTATGAATAACTACATAGCCAAAACTAAGATAGAAGCTCTGACCATACCAAGTTGTATGTTTCATTCATAGTAAACTACCATTGTTCTTAAAGTGCATCAATTATTTTCAAACTAAACCCAATCTTTTATTAACTTCTCAATGCTATAGTTTACTATCCATAAATGTTACTACTTTCAAGTACCTTCACCACCAAGTCAGACCACATATCATCGAGAGGTATGAACATATGTGTGAGGGATGTTCTATGTTGCCAAGGAACTTTAACAAGCTAACCTAAAACCTCTTCAAGCTGGTAGTCCTTCGCAGATTTGAGTGCTACCACCAAATGCAATTGTGTGGCAGCTGGTTTTTATAAAGACAACCTTCAAAATTAAGTTATTTCCCTAAGTTATTTTGAATAATCTGATATCTTAATTATCAAGCAAATGTTATTATTGCACACTAACTAGGCTTAAACAAATTAATAACTGAGGTCATAGTACTTCCATTGAAGAATGTCCGAACATTGTTGCTTTTCATAGTATAACTTTCATAACACCCTATATGATTCAAACCTAGAACAAATTCTTTCTAAATTTGTTGTTTTCTTTCTATCAATTGATGAGTATTTAATAACTGCAACACTTTTGATGCAACCTCTATAGATTTCAACATCAAAATTTTGATACCAATAATGTAACATGTGAAGACCAAAGTCAAACATTTTAAATTGAAACAAATTATAGGAACCTACCTGTTACCATTTATAATGGGAAATGTGCCACATTATAGCCTTTTTGAATTGGGAGTTAGGGCCTTTCTTTTAATACTCTGACTCAGTTTCTATTAGGGGTATTTCCTACTTTGTGAAATTTCAGATGCCTAATTTAATGTTTTAGCACTTCCTCACCTCTCTATTTCATATTCATCTCCTTTTCTTTTTCTTTGTAGACCCATATATCCATGAACAATTTGCAGCTTTATTTCTGTTCAATAGGACTGTGTCTTTTCGATAGGTTTATATTTTGTTTTGTACTGTTTACTTATTTATTAATTTCATTCAACCAGTGTCGACTACACTATTTATATGTTAAACCATAAGCATTGTTACGTGACACTGTTTCATCTTCTTCATCAAATTTCTACATCTTTTACACCCATTTCTCTTACATAGACAACACTGAAATGTTCACAAACCCTATGGATGAACAACCCAATATTGGAACATTATTGGCTGAAGATAGGAATCAGAAGAAAAGGCAAGCATCTATTTTACATAACAAACTCGAAGCACATAGTATTGTTGTTATACTTCAAAATATCACATAATTGTAATAACTGCATTGAGTTTGGCAGTTATTAGTTTCTGTTACGTTTCTGTTCTATATAAAATACTTTGTATCCTCCACTTTCAGTGCAATGAGAAATACATTCTAATTTCTCTGCTCTCTATCATTGTATGCATTATACTCTTCTCTCCATCTCTCTCTGCTAACAGTGGTATCAAGAGCCTTTTCGACCTAGGAGGATCTGAGGGTGCGGAATAGTGTGATAGAAGCTTGTTGCGTGTATTAGCTTCATGGCTGCTGGAGACGTGATTTCTGGCAACTTGTCTGTGTTCGATGGCACAAGCTATGGTGATTGGTGTGTCAAGATGGAAGCCATTCTTGGTTTCTAGGAGGTGGATGATATCGTAAAGAAAGGATTGCAAGAACCAGCCAAGAATTCTATGGATGAAACAAAGAATGCATACAAGGAGAGTCGCAGGCTGGATTGCAAATCTCAGATGTTGCTGCACCAGTGTGTGTCTGCCACTGTTTTCCAAAAAATCTCGAAAGCCACAACATCCAAGGAGATATGGGACATCTTGCAAGAAACATATGGTAATGTTGGTAAAATTAAGGCAGTTAAATTACAATCCCTGCAGCGACAGTATGAATTACTGTGCATGAAAGATCAAGAATCAGTGTAGACTATCTTGGAAGGTTGCAAGTTTTGGTCAATTCCATGAGAGCTTGTGATGAACTTGTGAAGAACAGCAAGGTTGTGGCTAAAATCCTTTGCACACTTACACCCTAGTATGATCACATCGTTGTCGCCATTGAAGAATGCAAGGATCTTGAGAAGATGAGTCTTGAAGAATTGCAGAATTCTTTGGAAGCCCATGAGCAACGGCTGATTGAGAGAAAGAATAATGAGAAAAGTATTGATCAAGCCTTCAGTACCAGGGTTGATAATCAACGCTCCCGAGGACGTGGTGGCAGAAGAGGAAGAGGGAGATCATAGGGTGGCAAAAGTGGAGGCAGATTTGGAGAGTATCCTGAGCACTCAGTGGATGAATCTGGTACTAGCCAAAATGATGGTACCAGAGGAGGAGGAAGACATGGCAGAGGTAGAGGCAGGAAACCCTATGATAAAAGGAAGGTTCAGTGTTATATGTGTGATAAGTTTGGCCATTATTCCTATGAATGTTGGCACAACAGTTCAAGCAAAAAGAACAAGAAAGGTGATGAAGCACATCTTGCCCAAGACGAGAGCGATAGTGAATCTGATCATGTGCTGTTAATGGTCACAATAATTAGTGGAGAAGACGAGTCTTGCTGGTATTTGGACATGGGGTGTTCCAACCACATGACAGAGAGGAGAGAATGGCTGATAGATCTTGATCCAAGCGTGAGAAGCAGCGTCAAATTCGCGGACAACAGCACAATAACAACAGAAGGAGTTGGCAAAGTAATGATCACTCAAAAAGATGGTAAAACTGCTTACATGAGTGATCTGTTGTATGTTCTCAACATGAAAAATAATCTATTAAGTTTGGGACAATTACTGGAGAAGGGTTATACTGTGTCAATGCAGCAAAATCACATAGAGGTGTATGATGGACAACAAAGGTTGATTCTTAGAGCTCCAATGTCACGAAATAGAACTTTTAAGATCAACATGAATGCAACAGTTATCCAGTGTCTAGCATCAGTGAATGTTGAAGAGGAAGGATGGCTTTGGCACTACAGATTTGGGCACCTAAACTTCAAAAGTTTGGGTCAATTAAGCAGCAAGAAGTTAGTAAGTGGAATACCACTGATTCATGTTCCTGATAAAACTTGTGAAGGTTGCATTGTTGGTAAACAAACGCGAAAGGAGTTTAAGAAGTGTGCACCAAAGAGATCAAAATAGCCACTTGACATTGTGTACTCGGATGTGTGTGGTCCTTTTGATACACTCTGACTTGGAGGCCATAGGTATTTTTTTATCTTTGTGGATGAATGGACTAGAAAAATGTGGCTCTATTTGTTGAAAGAAAAGTAAAAGGTGTTTGCAAATTTTGTGAAGTTTTTTGCATCAGTAGAAAGACAATCTGGTCTGAGATTAAAAGTGTTCAGAACTGATGGAGGAGGTGAATTTAATTCAAAAGAAGTCATGGAATTTTGTGAATCAAAGGGGATACATCATGAAGTGATAACACCTTACACCCCTCAACACAATGGGGTTGCTGAGAGGAGAAACAGGATGCTACTTGATATGTGTAGATGTATGATAAAAGGAAAGGGGCTACCACACTATTTCTAGGGAGAGGCAATCTCTACAGCTGCCTATGTACTAAATAGGTGTCCTATTAGAGCCTTAACAGATTGTACCCCTTAAGAAGCTTGGATAGGAGAAAAACCTGTTGTTCACCACCTTAGAATTTTTGGATCAGTTTGCTATATGCACATACCAACTGAGAAACATAAGAATCTTGAAGATAAAAGTGAGGCCCTTATACTGGTTGGATATCACTCAACCGGTGCCAACAAACTGTATAATCCAGAGAAGAAGCAAATTGTGATAAGTAGAGATGTAGTTGATGATAAGGCTACAAAGTGGAATTGGGAGCCTATGACAGTAACTGTTGAGAAAAGCCACATCCCGTGTCTGCTTGAAGACAGTTGCTGCCACAATCAGCACCAACAGTGGAAATGACACCAACAGAAGGTCACAGAGGGTGAGATTTCCTTCCACTAGACTAATGGATCATGAAGTTATGGCTTATTGTGAAATTAGAGATGACGAAGAACTCGTGCATCTGGCATTCCTGGCTCATCCAAAACCACTAATGTGGGAGCAAGCTGTTGACATAACAAAATGGAAGGAGGCCATGCTTGAAGAACTAAAGTCCATAGAGAAGAACAAGACTTGGGAATTAGTAGACTTGCCTCATCATAAACATCCAATTGATGTTAAGTGGGTATTCAAAACCAAGTTTAAACCAGATGGGAGCATAGCAAAACATAAGGCCCGGCTGGTGGCAAAAGGTTTTCTGTAGAAACCAAGAATTGATTTCACGGATGTCTTTGCACCAGTTGCAAGGCTTGAAACAATAAGGCTTGTGATAGCTGTTGCAAGTTGGAAAGGTTGGGAAATAAGTCAGCTTGATGTCAAATCAGCTTTCTTAAATGGACCCCTAGAGGAGGAGGTTTATGTGAGGCAGCCACCAGGATTCGAAAGGAAGGGAGAAGAACATAAGGTGTTCATACTGCATAAAGCCTTATATGGCTTAAAACAGGCCTCACGTGGCAGGAACAAATGCATTGATGCATTTCTACTGCACATTGGATTCAGTAAATGTACAATTGAATATGGAGTATATGTGAAAGTTATCTCACCCAATAATTTGTTATTGATTTGCCTATATGTTGATGATTTACTAGTAACAGGAGATTCACAACCTGAGATTGAGCTATTCAAACAGAAGATGAATTCAGAATTTGAAATGACTGATCTTGGGAGATTGAATTATTTTCTGGGTCTAGAATTCAAACACACTTCCAAGGAAATTCTGCTGCATCAGAGAAGGTATATCAGTGGAGTTCTGAGTAAATTCCACATGGCAGATTATCATTCGGTTCCTATACCAGTTATTGCTAATCTGAAATTGGGTGAAGCAACAGATGAAAGGTTGGTTGATGCAACTCTTTATAAACAGGTTGTAGGGTCTCTAAGATATGTTTGTAATAGCATACCAGATATTAGCTATAGGGTTAGTTTGGTTAGTTGTTTCATGAACAGCCTAAGGACATCACATTTAGCTGCAGCAAAACATATACTTATATACTTAAAGGGAACAACAGAACTTGGACTTTTCTTTCCGAGAAGAACAAGTCAGGATGAAGGAAATATGGAGGTCTGGACTGACTCAAACTGGTGTGGGGATAGAATAGATCGAAGGAGTACATTTAGGTATTTCTTTAGATACATGCATGCACCTATTTCGTGGTGCTCCAAGAAATAGAATGTTGTAGCCTTGTCCTCTTGTGAAGCAGAATATATTGCTTCTACTGAAATAGCCTGTCAATGTTTATGGCTTTCAGCACTCATTAAAGAGTTAAAACTTGAGTGCAGACAACCAATTCAGCTTTTAGTGAACAACAAATCTGCCCCCAGTCTGTCAAAAAATCCTGTTTGCCATGGAAGAAGTAAACATATAGAAACAAAGTTCCACTTCCTAAGAGATCAAATATGCCAAGGCATATTGGAGCTGGTGTACTGTCCTACAGAGGATCAAGTGGCTGATGTGTTTACAAAAGCTCTAAGGCAAAGTCGATTTGAAAAGCTAAGAGAGTTGTTGGGTTTGAAACTGATTAATATTTTGGATTAAGAGGGGTGTGTTGTTGTTGTAATTCAAAATATCACATAACTGTAATAACTGCATTGAGTTTGGCAGTTATTAGTTTCTGTTACGTTTCTGTTCTGTATAAAATACTTTGTACCCTCCACTTTCAATGCAATGAGAAATACATTCTAATTTCTCTGCTCTCTATCATTGTATGCATTATACTCTTCTCTCCATCTCTCTCTGCTAACACATAGTATAGTACAAAACCACAAAACTTAAAGAAAAACAGAATCAATGCTTTTGGCTTTGAAATACACAGATAAAGAACTCGAACCTCGAAAAACAATGTGGCAACAACCAAATGTCGGCAGAGGAGGCGCTTCGCCTGACCGATTGAAGAATACCCATTCAAGTCAACGTCTTTTCGCTTTGGTCCTCTGCGCCACACAACAACCACCACCAAATGTTCTCCCTGACCCCAACGACAGACACAATACTATTCTCCCTAATCTTTTCCAAGTCTTCCATTTTCTTACTTCAATGGTGAAGACAACAAACCCCACAACAATGCCAAATGGCCACATAAACCTTTCTTTTTTTTGCTCGATGAACCCTATGTTCCTTTACCATTCCTTCTTCACACCACAAACACCTATGCTCCTCTATTATTTCTTCTTCTCACCACAGACAATACTTTCCATTTCCTTTGCTTTAAATTTAATTCACTCACAATGCACAACCATAAACCACACAATAGAAAGAGAAAGAAAAGGAAATACAAAAGGAGAAAGGCAAAAACGAAGAAGCGGGAGAGAAAAAAAAATCCAAACTTTCAAATTGTAAGAAACCGCACTGCACTTCCTAGTGGTTATTCGTCCAAGACAATTTTTTTATCTTCATCAAATTCAAGTCAGAAATACAAACCACGTCACCTTGCCAATGCATGCAGTTCAATTAAAAAAACAAAAATGATATTTGAACAAATTTTTTTGACACGTTTTTTACACTACTAACGTGGCAAGGGAGTTTTTAATTTTTTCTTGCAAATGCTTTAATGAAACGATTCCTTACACGTGCGGGAGGATTGGTTTTCCAACGTGAAAGAGAGAAAGAGAGCGAAAGACATAGAAAGTTTCGGAAGTGGTGGAGACAGGGAGAGAGAGAGAGAATGAGTGTTGCAAAGTTGTGGAAAGGAAGCACCATTGCAGGCAGCGAGAGAGAGAGAGAGAGAGAGAGAGAGAGAGAGAAGTGAAGCATTGCATCTGTGTGTGTGGGTTACCGGAGACAACGAGTATCGAAAGTTGTCGATGGCAACCATTTCATTGTCCCCACCGTACCATTCAACTGTTTTGTGAGTCCATTACACCTCTTTCCCCCTTGCGTATTCGTCGAAAGGTATTCCTCCCTCCAAAACCCTTATTTTGTTTGTTTAATTTTATGGAACAGAGTAGCCGAAAGTTGAACATGCAAAAGTTTGTTTTTGATGACATTGAACATATAGGTTGAAAATTTTCATTTATTTAACCCAAAGGTTACATTTTTCGGTGCTAGAATGGATTACAAGAGTTGGAGAATGATTTAATTTGATTTTGAAAGTTTGACTCATTTGGCGATTAATATGAATCATTGTTGATGTTGACTCAATTTCGATGTGCGGTTGAGTAATTATGTAGGTTTTGACTCGGATATTTGTATGAGATAATGATGAAGGATTATCTTGTTTTCTTTTAGATTTATGAATATTGTGATGAGTTATTTAAGAAAACTCAAGGAAGAATCCCACTGGATGTAAGACCCGAGGAAATTAAATAATTATTTAATAAATGCAGGTAATGGAAATCTTTATGACATTAATTATTAGTCTTTCTAACGTGGAAAAGTACTAGCTCAAATAGTTGGGAATACTTAGTTATGTTGAAAGGACTTGGGTTTGAGTCCTAGGTATGCCAAATTGTGTAATTAATCTAATTGCTTGTTGTTTTAGTAATATATTTTATCTTTGTCCGTGATATTAAATTCCTAAAGGTGTAAGGATTATCACGAAACATGAATTGGTTGAGCATTGACTTTATAATTGACTGGTTGTGTGTTTGAACCTTGTCATACGCGAAATAGCTTCCTTTTTGCTTAAATTCTTTTTGGCTAGGATGGGAAGGGTCAAAAACCCTAGCCATTAGAGAGTGGCAGTTGGGAAGGCTGAGGAAACCCTTTAGTAATGATAATTGATGGGTCATTAAGCCCTATTTTTGCATTAAAAAGTCGTTTAGGGAAATTAAAGAGAAATTATTGGAATAGTAATTGATAGTGAGAAGGAAGAATTGTGAGAGGTGCAGCCCTGGTTCATGTGAGTAGTGAGGGAGGATTGAGAGAGTTATCATACGTGCTTTTGGAAGAGTGAGAGCTGATTTTGGAGAAGCAAAGGAAGGCTTTTTGGCATCATAAGGCAAAGATTATAAGTTTATTTGGAGCAAGGATTACTAGGTAAGGGGAACTGCTCTTTTATGTATTATTCATGAATGAATTAATATGCCTTGCTATGAACCAATTGCATGAATTTTCCCCTGTTTACACTATTTTCCGTAAGTTCTGGGTTTTTTCCCAGAAATCGCCTGGCAGGCATGAGTGTGCCGCCAAGCGACACATCAGATTTGACCCAGTTTCTGGGTTCTACTATGAACCGCCTGGCGACAATAAACTACCGCCAAGCGGCGCGATGTTGTTCTGTACTATTTTTGTTGTGCTTTGGTGCATGAGTCATTACGACTTTTGGAATATGTTGGTGTATACCGTGTTTGATGATTAATAATGTAAATTGAATAATTAGATTGTATGATAAAGCTTCATAGCAAGGGTATGGGTGTAATCATTGAATTATGATAGGGGTTGAGCGAGATCAATAAGGAATTGATTACTAGCGTCTGATTGTTAATTATTCGTATCCATATATTTGCATTTTATTTTCTGGATGTGCGTATGGATTCGGCCTAGTGGTATGGTGAAACGGGGTTAGGGAAGCTTAGGGATTTTTTTCGCACAGAGGGAAAAACTGGGAAATTCCCAGAATCTGATACGCTGCCTGGCAGCGCATAATCTGCCGCCAAGCAATAGCTGGAATTTTTCCAGCTTAGTGTTCTAATGGTGCAGAAACCGAGAGTTGCGTAGGGGTCATTTTGATAAATTTAGGTGAATGAGAATATTAACCTTAAGCCTCGATAATTTGGAATACTATAATGAAAAGATTATGAAGGTGTGCTTATGGTAGTGGTATGTGCTTATGAAAGTGTGCTTATAGTATATTGAAAGCAGTGTGAAGATTAAGGGTAATGAAAGTTGTGGGCACTAGGAGAATGTGAGTTTTATTTGATTTGGTTTATAGATATTGGATAATTACGATTTGGTAGAATAAAGTCTCAATTATAGTTATGTAGATTCAATTGGAAGGTATTTGAGAGAAAGGTTTTGGGTACTATAACAGTGTTGTAGAAGCAGATTGTTTGATGATGAGTTCATAAGTTGATTGAGTCATTATGCAATGGTAGAGTATTTGGTAAATCATAGGTCTTGCATGGAGGAATTGGGGAATGTGAATTATAGGTACTTGGAACTATGTGGGGATGGTAGGGTATCAAGAATTTGACCTTGATTAACGAGTGTATATTTGGACTTTTGGAAGTACTTTAGATTGTAAGTTCAATCTATTTTGGGTGTTAAAACCAGTAGAGTCTCGCTACTGATACAGTGCCTAGCGACACATGCATGGCCACCAGGCGATTGGACCATTAGGGATCTCCCTAGAACGTGTGGCGCCTAGCGATAAGAAGGGATCCGCTGGGCGATAGACCCTAAGTTAGTGGGTCTGGAAGCAGCTTGGCACCTGGCGACAATGGTGTCCCGCCAGGCGGTTTTGAGTAGTATTTTTTCCTGGCGGCACCTAGGCAACACTAGGCGATAGGGCTCAACCAAGAACTCTTTTTTTCTTCTGTTATCATGTTGTGATGTGAGACTTGGATCAGGAGATATTGTGCCATGAGCGGGTAGGTTCATGGGTAGTGGTGAACATGTGATGATATGAGTGGGGAGGTTCATATCTTGATACTCTCGTGTAGGGATACGAGCGAGGAGGTTCATATGTTCTGTGCTCACACTTGAGAGATGCTGCGAGCGGGGAGGTTCGTAGTTGGTGGATCACGTGTATTAGACTACGGGCGAAGAGGTCCGTAGAGGCAGGACTATGAGTGGGGACGTTCGTAAAGGGACGACCACGAGCGGGTAAGTTCATGGGAGCATCATATATCCTGAATTCATGGTCAATTATTTATGTTAATTGAAGGTTGAAAAGCCTCAGGGTATTAAGGTCTTGGCCAAGAACTAACTAGAATAAAATAGTTGGGTGTATATTAATTTTATTAACTTATGTGTTAATTATTATGAGCTCACCCTTTTTGTTTATGTTTGGCGATGATTGTATGACTTATCACACGGAAGCAGATGATATTCCAGATGATGTTGTTGATATATAGTGACAGAGAGATGGATAGCTTGGGACCCTTTACTAGGGATTTATTTATGTTTGGTTTAAACTGGTGTTTGTTTTGGAACTTGTAATACATTTATGAATTGGTTTATTTAATTTTAAATGTGAGAAATAAATTTCAAATTTTCTCACGTTTGGGAATAATAAAATTAGGGTTAAGTATGTTTTTAGTCCCTCAACTTTGGTCTAAAATTGGAATTCGTCCCTGGTCGAAACATTGATAAATTTTGGTCCCTAAACTTTAAAAATGAATGAATATAGTCCTTTTAACCCAATTTTGTTAACTCTTTTCTAAGTTTCGAAAGCATTTCTCAATAATTATTGGAGTTGTTTACGTCGTTTGACACATTCTCGACTCAATATTTACTGAGATATGCGTTCAAAACGTAAAAAAAAAGTTAACAAAAATTGGGTTAAATATTCATTCATTTTTAAACTTTAGGGACCAAAATTTATCAAAGTTTTAACCAGGGACGAATTCCAATTTTAAGTCAAAGTTCAAGGACTAAAAACATACTTAACCCATAAAATTATGACGTTTGATTTTCAATTATTATTTATTTATTTTAATTAAGTAATTTTCAATAGGGACGTTACACTGGACATTAAGATAGCAAGCTATCTAGATGTGAAGGTTCACTTCTAAGAGCTTAAAGGAAGGAGACAAATTGCATTAAAAAAAAGAACAAGGATGGAAACCCAAAACGTAAATGTAATAGAAATAAAGAAGAATAAAAGCAAAATGGAAGAGATAGATAGTAATTACTACAGAAGTGAAGCGCGCCACTCTTAGAGGGGGCATAGCCAAACCAAGCTCTAGAGATGAGTGATGTGGTGCGGCCACTTGCATAGGCAAGATAAGGCAAAGAGTTCTCCACTCCTTAAAGGAGGGCTAGCTCACGAAAATGAGGTTGAAACAAAGAGTGTTTTAATTCAAAATATTCTACCCTTTTACAATTAGTAGAGCTCCCCTTTAGATAGTCTTAGGGTCTCTAAGCAAAATACAAAAGATGTAAAAGGGACTAACTATAAAAGCAAGAAAAACCTAAATTCTAGAAGCATCTAAAAGCTAGCACAAAATGAAATGGTGGTGTGTCTTCCCATATGGATTCTCGGCCAAGTGAGGTAGAATGAGACAAAAGTGATCTCAAAATCATGTCAACAGAGCATAAAGAACAAAAGAGACAAAAGGTACAATGTCTACTTTTTCTTTATACTTTTTGCTTTTGCTTTACTCTCTCATCCACATCATTCATGTTCCCCAATCACTATGCACCACCTATCATGCTCCCTTCTACTAAATTAACCTACAAAACAAATTAAACAAGGATTAGCATGTTGACTTAAGTCACGTCAACTTTGGTCAATGAGTCAACCCTAGTCAAAGGTCAACAAGTCAACCAAAATTAAGTCAACTAAGTCAACTTAGAGAAATCACAAAATTAAGATGGAAAATAAAGAAAGAGACATAGAAGAAGGATCCTCCCCTCTAGTCATGCTTCTTGTAATTCTTCTTGGGGGAGTTTCAATTGGTCTTTGACCGGTCAATCCTTCATCAGATAAGACACAATCTTTGGGTGTTTCCGTGTTCGAATTCAACTTCATTTGATGATTTTCGATGAGTCATGACCATTTTTAGGTGTTTAATTTTGATGATAATCCATTTGTGTGTGTTTGGCTGCATTGAATTTGCAATTTAAGAAAATTTGGTTTTGGTGTAGTCCTTGGACTAAACCTAGCTAGTGGTAAAGGAGGATATAGTAAAGAGGGAAAAAGCACCAGAGAGAAAAATCAACTAGAAATGCTGACATAGTAATACTAAAATGAAAAGGGTGATGAGAGGAAAGTAGTTGTGTATTATGGACATGGACTAAATGGATTCTTTAATAGTTTCATGTATGGTAAATCATATATGAAATATTTTACTCTTATCTAACTCTCTCTTAAACTATAACAGCTAAGATTTTGGGGTTCAACGTAAGTCCCTTTACAACAGTTAGAGGTCGAGACATACTTAGGGGAGTCAATTATACTTCTACAGTTGCCGACATTAGAGAGGAAACTCGACAACAATTGGTGCTTATTTATTCATATATTGGCCCATAACCTTTTCCTTCATTAATTTGGCAACCATTTGGTTATTTTTTATAATTGCGCGTACATTTTCTACTTTACTTAAATTGTAGGGTGGTTGTATCAATGTGAGGGGGCAGGTACAAATTATCAAAGAATGGTGTGCCAGATTGTAAATTTATTAGGTGATGAGAACACAACATAGTCTATTCCAGCAGTAAGTAGTTCACACCCCAACAATGTGCTAATTTTCTTATTCAAACATATGTTCAACAACTCAAGGCTAGTATTTGCTTCTTCTAATCAACATTTTTTATTAGCTTTTCATAATTTGTATCCATAACTGCACACATTTGAAGAAAATTCTAGAAGAATAAATCAAATATGTTTAAAAAGTATATTGTTTTTTTGCTTATGATTAATTTTTAGATTTTGTACAATAATGGCGCATGGAAAATGGCAATATTGGGGTTTGGTTAAATAGGCTGCACCCCTGGTAGAACATGCGTTGCAAGAATTTTAATTGATATGTACTTTTATTCAAATATTTTTATAATTGATGGCTTAATGCATTCATTTATATAGAGTATAAGATGCAAAGATGAGACATGTAAAAAAATTCTCTTACTTTGATTGATCATGCTACGTGGTGTCACATTATAGCCTTAAGTCTAATGTGTTTTATGGCTACAATGTGTATAATTATGACATGATACGGCTAAAATAAATTTTACTTAAATTTTCATACATTAAACTCAATACATTGAACTTAACTTTTCAATTCAAGGCATGAACGAACAAATTTCCTCTTTGCACATTAAATTTACCCTAGTATAAGTAGGCATACTTTGGCCATTGTACTTTTTGTTAGCTTCCCAATGTTCAAGATATTTCAGTACCATAATACCACAGTCAAATCTGAAAATGAAAACCAAATTCAGTAACATCAAGTATCACAAAACTCGTCATCTCCAACATTGAACAAGACTTTGAAGTCAGAAACACAACAACTTACAAATTTGGTTGTTGTGGCAAGTCTTCAATGATTACTTTGAAAGTTGGTTTCTCTTTCGGGTTGGGAGACATCAGCATAGAGAACAACAATTCCAAATTATGTACCTTTAAACATACGAATTCAAGTATCATGTCATATTAGTTAATAGCCTAAAGAAATTATAAATCAATTCTGCAAACTCAACAACATAACAACACCCAATTCTCTTCATACATGGCCTAGATTATCAAGACAAGGAGGCTCATTTGCTTCATAGTTTGACTAAGGTTGGTCATCACATCTAAAGGCTAAGAATCATTCTTGTTCTTCAAGCCAAGATCCAAGGGGCGTGATCTTGCCTCCTTCTCTAAGCTTGATCTAAGGGCCAAGATCAAGGCCCACTCCATCCAATGGCTCTCCTTTCTCATGTGTAAATGGCTTCATATAAAAGCCAAAATTTCACTCATTTGTAGACACTCTTGAAATTTTAAGCAATAGATGCAACTTGAGTTGAGAGCATTCCTCCCTCTATTGCCTTTGAGAGTCACCCCTTTCTAGAGATTTCCTCTCTCTATCTCTAGCCACCTTCTTTAGGCTAGCATAGATTAGGAAATCCTATCACCTCTCTCACTTTCCATTGCTTGCAAGTGCCTTCCAACTTGCCTTTATTCCTTCATCCAATTTCCGCTGCCCATGGAGTTCTTCACACACCTTTGGAGCTCCACCATAATGGTATCAAGAGCCATCAAACCATGGTCTCTCACGGTTTGGTAAGGTTCTTTCCTAGTCTTGTGTTGCCTTCATTTTTTTCGTCTTGTTATCATCTTCTTCACCTTCTATTTTGTTTTTCTCTTTCACATTTACCGTTCATTGTCTATTACTTTCTGTTTCTCCATTGATTCCATGCAACTATGAGACTACAAGAGTGTTCTACACTCTATTTGTAGATTTTCTTGCTTGTTATGGTTCACATCATTTACTAGCTTTCCTTTACATTTCAGCACCATTTATTGCTTCCATTGTGTTTCTTGTCATTTTTATTTGGTGATTCTTTTTTTTCAATTTCCACCGTTCAAGTTGTGTTTTATGTCTTGTTCATGCTTTCTTTTACATGTTTCATCAATTTTCCACCGTTTACAATCATTTTCTGCACTTGCTTGAGTGAAATTGTGCCAAACTCCACTCCAAAATGCAATGAAGCTTCATGTTATGCGTGTGGGTTGTTTTGAGTCAGCTTTCCTCACTGTTTTAATGCCATTTCACTGATTGGTTTGTGCCTTAGAGTGTCCTAAGATGTTCATCTTCATATATGCTTGTTTCTAGATCATAATCAAGCTCCAAATCGAATTGATTTGTCTATTGAACATCTTCCACTTTCACTTTGCTTTTGCTTCAGTTTTGATGAAGGATTAACCCCAACCAAGGATGGAGGCACAGGCTTAAGAAGACTAAGCATGTTTAGAAAGGAAGTTCACTAATCCTTCATCTCTTTCATTTGTGTTTGTTATTTTTTGATTCCCTAAGTTGGCTTAGTTGAATCAACTTTAGTTGACTTGTTGACCTTTGACTAGGTTTGACTTGTTGACTATAGTTGACTTGACTTAAGCCAACATGC
>Ga0214543_1002163_pt1 | contig 38711 bp, 15 predicted proteins | sample CNSS2metaG_FD_160094 | JGI IMG/M metagenome (GOLD analysis project Ga0214543, IMG submission 160094) | Root nodule microbial communities from cowpea collected in UCLA plant growth center, Los Angeles, California, USA - CNSS2 | ecosystem: Host-associated > Plants > Roots > Nodule | place: USA...
TTGTCCCTGTACCAACCTAAAGAAAATATATTATTTATTCATTTATTTATTTTATCCCTCCTACCAATTATTTTATGATACTATCACTTGACTTTTGTATTATCCTTTTAATTTCACTGTAATTCTACCTAATCTCACTCAACTCTATAATGTGCTTGTTCTCCCATTTCATGTGATGCCACCCCGACTCCAAATTATCATCAGAACCATCACCTTTCACTAACCAAAATAAAATGTCGCAAATTATCGAAAGCCATAATCTTTTGAAGTAACCAATATTATACGTGTTACAGAAACCCACAATTCCCTTTTTAATTATAGAAAACTAAGATCGAGTATAAAAGAAAAACTAAAACCTTTTACACTTATATATATATATATATATATATATATATATATATATATATATATATTTAAAATAACACCGATACGAAAATATATGGTAGAAGACATCAAAATCCCAACCATGAATCATCATATACATGAACAACCACACAAAAAAATTCAGAAATAAACATGTTAGCTCCCCTTACACAAATAATTTAACTCCAAAAGTAAATTTCACAAATTTACCATCCCATAATCACTTTGAAATCTTGATTTGAACACAGTGAAACAATAACAAAAAGAAGGTTTAGCCCCCTTCTCTGTTTTCCTTTGCTATCACTCACTCTTGGCCTTCTCACACACTCCTTTCCCTCTCCCCAACTCAGCCCAATTTAATAAATTAAAAGAAAAACGAATTAAATTTATTTTTAAGTTTTATAACCTAAACTGTCAGATCACAATTAAGATTTATCATGGAATTCCTATAGTTTTTCAGATTTTTCATCACCTGGCAAAACAAAAATATAGATAAAGTCCATTTCCTTTGGTAAACTGATTAGACGAGTATTCCAAACAACATTAGATGAGTCACTCCATTTATTGATTAGATGAGTCAGACCATACATTGACTATATGAGTCTAGAGGTACACACTAGACAACTTTGTCCACACATTGAGTACATGAGTATAACACAATACAAGTTACACAAGTATGTTCATACACTAAATATATGAGTTTAAACACGCACATTAGACTAGAAAATCCATACACTGACTAGACGAGTCTAACAATAGACATTAGATGAACATATTCATACATAATCTATTAATACAAATAGATGACTTTGTTTATTCACTAATTAGACGTGTCTTGCGATACATATTAGACAAGTTTGTCCTTACACTATATATATGAGTTTAGCAATACACATTGAATAGTTTTTTCATACACTTATTAGAGATATAACAAAACAAATTAAATGAGTTAGTTCATAGAGTCTAGGTTTTCTACTGAGTTTTTTGGTGTTGTCCCCTTTTGAGCATTAAAAATATATTTTATTGATACTTTAAAAATCTTTGTAATGTATTTTAAAATTTTAAAATCAGTGGTCATTAATGTATTTTGAAGGCACAACAGAGAAACTACACAGAAAAAAACCAACAAAGAATCCAAATTCATACATTCGTTAGACGAGTCGAGAAATACACAAAAAGACCATTTTACTAATATACTAATTAGATAAGTCTAACAACACCCGTTAGACAAGTATATTCAAGTCTTACTATATATAATAGACGAGTTTATTCATACACTTATTAGGTAATATACCAAAAAATATTAAATGAGTCATTCCATACACATTGATTAGATGGGTTTACTCATATACATTAGACAACCTTGTCTATACACTTATTAGACGAGTTTGTCTATATATTGATTAAATAAGCCTAACAATATATATTAGGGAAATGTGTCCATACATAGATTATACAAGTTTATTAATACACATTAGACCAGTTTGATCATTTGCTAATTACATGGTCTAAGAATGTACACATTTGATCACTTTGCCTCTAAAGAGTTAATTTACACTTTTATCCATTTGTTCTTGTTTTCGTTTTTTCTAAGAAAATATTTTATTTTTAACTTTATTATTTAAAATAATATTATTTCAAAAAATAATATATTTCCTCTTTTACCCAATTTATTTCTTTTAGAAAAATATAGTTAACTTTTACTTTTAATTTTTAAAATATTATTTCAAAAAATTATATATTTACTCTTTTATCCATTTATTTTTTTATTTAATATATTATAAACAATATTTTTTTCATACTTTTTCTTTTAAATAACTTATCAGTTTAGTTCTTAAACAGTGTGAATTATATTTAATACTTTAATTGAAATTATGATAATAATAATTGATAAATTTAGAAATGTATTTGAAAATGAGCAATCAAATTGAGATACTTAAATAAAAATAACAAAAATTCATAGTTATTTTAATATTAAAAAAATTTATTAAACAAAATAGTAATTACTCATACATTAAATAGACGAGTTTATTCATAAACTGATTAGATACGTCTACCAACATATATTACATGAGTTTATTCATACATATTAGACCATTATATCCATGTTCTAATTAGAGAAGTTTTGTAATACACATAAGATGAGTCTACCCATACATTGATTAATGAGTCTAACAATACACATTGGGTAAATGTGTCCATATACTAACTAGACGAGTTTAATAACATATATTAAACAAGTTTGTTGATACACAAATAAGATGAGTTTATTAATACACATTAGATCAGTCTTTTCATGCACTGAATTGTAGTTTTAGTCAATTTACATTACATATCTATGCATAGTCTATCCTTTCTGTAATTTTAGAGAGCCTACTCTATATTTTTGCACATACTTTGTTATTTATATTTTTATAAAGTCTATTATTTACATTTTTTACACACTATTGACTTTCTAAGTGTATAAATTATTTTTTGTGATGATTTTATTTAGTACTTAATTATAAATTTAAAAGTAATTTATTATTTATTTTCTCGACCTTTAAATTCTTTTTAATATAATATTTTATATATATATATATATTTATTTATTTATTTATTTATTTATTTATTTATTTAAGAGTCATTCTTAAAAGATGAGCCTAGTTTCTAAGCTTGATGTGAGACACATGGAAATTAGACTTTCTTAACCCTAGAAGGTTCAAACTTAGAGAACAAGATTCTTTTTTATGTGCACCATGTTGAGACATGTGACTTGCTTAGGAGGCAAGTCACACCTTACACATGCTCTGATTTTGCTTTAAAATTCAAATTTCTAGATCACTTTTTGACTTTCCTATTTTAAACCATTTTAGGGTTAGCTTGACCTATAAATAAAGCATTGACTCATTTATTTTTGAGCTTGAATTTTAGTAATGAAATGTTTCCCAATTGTGTGCACATGCCTCTTATTTGAGCTCACCATAGAGTAAGAACCTCTCTAGACTACTCTAGCTTTCTACCATAGGAGTTTGCCTCACTTCTCTTAGGAGTCCTTCACCAAAACACCACTTCTTCTTTTCCATTTCATTGCTTCCACATTGCTACTCATTCATGGAGACTCCATTCATCGAGCAAGTCTTCAAGGAGCTTGGAGAAATGCCATCACTTTCTCAACTAACATTTTCTTTTCTATCTTCTATAATTTGCTTTATGCTCATCCACCAAAACTCAACTTCAGTAAGTATATATATTCACTACAAAAAATTGTATAAATTGTAGCGGTTTTAATGTGGCTGAAAATGATAGCATATTGATTAAAGGTATAATTTAGTTAAGAATACTACTTAAACTTATTGTATTGCTAGTTAATTTGAATTACTTATATTCTTATATTGTTTATTCATTATAGGCACCACATGTTGGGAGTGACGTGTCATCTCTAAATGATGTAATCAGATCAAGTGGTGGAAGTAAAACATTTTAGGATTAGGATAAAAACTTTAGTTGTAATGTTGTATGATGAACTTGTAATCTTGTCATTTTCTTTGGATACTTGAACATGGTACTTTGATGTAATTTTTTTTATGTTTAATGAAATATAATGTTTCTTTTTTTTTTGTAGTATCATTATTTTTTATGTATTTTATGTTTTCATTATTAAAAAAATTATTAAATTATGAAATTATAAATATACGTGGATAATAATAAATTATAAAATATTTGAATTACGACATTTGATAATAACAACGATTAGAAACGCCATAATATATTATGAATTGTAGCATTTTTAAGTAATACTATTTTTTAGAGGTGGCAAAACGGGTCGGCCTGCCCCGTTTTGGCCTGCCCCGTCTTAGGGCGAGCTAGTGAGCTGGCCCGCTACTTTTTTTATTTTTTAATTTTATTTAACTTTTTTTAAAATTTTTGTTTATAAATTATATATGTATATGTAAATTTGTTTATATAATATAAAAAAAATATTTATTTTTAATTTTTAAACATAAGATTAAAAAAATGGGTTGGCGGGTTAGGGCGGGCTAGCCCGCTAGTTGGACGGGCTAGGCGGATCGAGCCACGGCGGGTTGGCGGGTTAAACCAACCCGACCCGCCCTTTTCCATGTGGTGATGTAAATCCCATTGTAACTGAAACTAATAATAATCCATTTAAGCTAACAATAATCCACTCAAGCTAATAATGATTCATTACTTAATGACTTATTGTAACTGAAATTGTGATAGCCAAAAGTCATCCAAAAGTATCCAACAAAGGTCCTCTTGGTCTTCCTAAATGTTGGTTCTTAAGTTGTCAAATGGGTTCTTATTACAACTTGAAATTAAAGTAAAACTAAAGTCCATTAATTGGTTAACCCAAAACATAATTTGGTCAGCAAATCTTACAAAGCATTGGGGTCCATATTTAAATAAAAGAAACTTCATCAACATGGCACGTTAGTCTTCCTCCATTTGGGCCATGATGCAATTCACATCATGCGGGCTGGTGGGCTTGGCCCGCTTTGACATCCCTATTATTTTTACTATATTTAATTTTAATTAAAAGAATTACGACAGTTTTAACTGCTGCAATTTACCCAAGAAACTGCCATGGTGGTTGTTGTGTCGATTCGCTTAAAACCGCCACATTACTTTGTGACGACACGCATTACGACAGTTTTCAAAATTGCCACAAGCATAAATTGTTGCAGTTAAAACCACCATATTTTACAAAATTAACCGTTGCAATTTACCTATTTTTTGTAGTGATCACATAGGATAACTTTCTCTCTTTAGGACATTGACTTGTATTAAGTATGTCCTACTTGCGACCAACATCTGATCCATTTCATTGAAAGTTTAGTGAAAGTTTAGCTCACTTGAGTGAAAGTTTAGCTCGCTTGAGTGAAAGTTTTCTTGGTTAAACAAAAATTTGGCCAAATCAAGGTTCACTTGCCAAAAATTCTTTGCTCGAGTTAAAATTGGGTTGAAATCAATGTTATTTTTAGTTCTATTTTTTGTTTTGCTTAAGTGAAAATAGGACCGAAAGCAATGTATGAATCTCTATTTTATTTTTTTGTTCAGAAAAAATTAGCCTCATCATCAAAATCATTCCATTTTTAAAGATATTTCAAAATCATTTTAACAATACAAGTTTTAACCAATTTAAATAACCAATCAAATTATGATTTGTTCAAACCTCATCCTTTGCTAATTTCAATTCAACCCTGGTCATTCAGACTTATAATATATTTATATCAACTCAAAATTATAAAATGACATAAGAAAATTTACCAAAAAATAACTTTCCACCTCAACATGCATAACTTAGTCATTAGATCAATTTATCAATTAGCGTATCCAATTGAAACATTTTAAACAATCATTATTAAACAAAATATAAAAACACACAAGTTCAAGAATTTAAAATGAATTCTCAACCAACCATAATTCTTGCAAAAAAATCAAGATATTATAACATGTCACCTTCACATGTAGATTGTTTATCTTAAGGTTCTATAAAAAATGTAAATAACTTCATTTACTTGCAATTCCTATATTCAGATAAAAATTTCCTGATCTAAGTCGTAAAGCTACTCAAAACCTAGGAACATAGAACAAAACATCAAACATAACAAAATTTAGTATATGATAAAAGAAATTGGAAGAATCACTTTCCTCAACTGATCATACCAAGATTGATAACAAAATCATTAGAAAAATAAGAAAAGAGTGGATGTAAACTCGGTCCATTTGAAAATTTATTGGATATGATATAAATATTTTTTTAACTCTTAGGTAATGTGAGTTGTGATCAAATTTTGAAAGAGATGAAAATCGAAGACAAAATCTTAATAGAAATGGAACGGGAAAATAAAAAATGAAGAGGAAGAGAGAGAAGAAACAAGAAAAAGAAAAAGAGAGAGTGTGTTACATTTCTTACACATAAGTGATAATTTTTCTCCATAAATAATTTATCTTCAAATATATATATATATATATATATATATATATATATTCTTTTTCCAAATAAATAAATGATAAAGTAGAATACTTGGATAATATTTTTTCTTATTTAAATTGAAATATTATTAAAATATTTTTACTTCTCACCGAAAATTTATTAAAGCAAATAACTATTCCACAATCTTCACTGCAAAAGAGATTTTGATTATCCAATATAAATTTATTGTTAAAATTATAAATTAAAAAATTAAAAATGAAGGTCCTCCATTTATTTATGAAAAAAGTATTTGGTCTTTCCCAAACTTAAATATTGGTGAAAGAATTTTTTTCTTGAGAGGGAGGTTTGCCGCTCGGTGAGGCATAAGTATGACTTCTTCTTCAGGGTTTCATATTTCTTGGGGTTACTTACAAAATCATCTTTCTCCAAATCTTTTTCAAATGTGTGAGCACAAAAATGTACATTTGTCCAAATCCTTAGTAATGTGTGTGATATTCATTTGCCCTTATTACCTTCTCCTTGTATAAAGTGAGATATGGTCTTTGTTTTCAAATTTTTGAACAAGTATATCTTGCAAGTTTGGAGGAGTGCAAAAATCATTTGCATGAGCATATTTTGTTAACAAAAGGGGATAACCACTTACACATTTAGACTTTATGTGACTTGGAAGCATTTGGGTCAATGGAAGGCAATTGGCAAGGGTTCTATGAATTTACTTTTTCTTCTTTAGAAGACATGCAAATGGTTTTGGCTGTTGGAACTTGGAATTATCTCCTAGCATTCATCGTGTTTTTTCTTGGACAAAAGATTTTGTCCTAACTTCCATGAAAATCACGAAAAATTAGTGTTGGTTTTGCATTCACGGCAAACTGAAAGCGATTTTCTCAAGAGCATGTGAAATTGGTACACATTTATCTTTAGATTATACCAAGAATAATATCAAGGTTTCTTTCCACGTGTCTTGCTTGATGTTGATTTGTTATGTGATTTGCCTAATCAAATTTTGGTGGAAAGGTCAAGATTTATGTTTATTGTGGATAGGGAGTATGATAAATTTCCTTTATTTTGTTCAAATTGTAAAATGATTTATCACGATCTATTTAATTATAGACGGTTAAAACAAAAGTTAATGTTAATTTTGGTGGGGAGAAAACAGTTGGAAAAAGATACAACAATATTATCGTCCAAAGGTGGTTGGTGTACAAGATGGGACTAAGAGCTTGTGGTACAGCCTATGATAGAGCCTTGGTGGAGCCTATGGTGGAACCTTAGAGCTTGTGATTCGATCTTTTGTGGTACAACCTGTTGATCAGTCACAACCAGTGGCAGATCTTGATCAAAAATATTGAAGGAGTCAAAATAATATACTAAAAATTTATATATTTAATCATTGTCACAATATAACAAAAGTATATATAATTTAGTATTGAAATCTTCTTGTATGTTTCTTCTTAGAAAAAAAAATTATAGTTTTGAAGTTGTATTTGATATGGAATCCACTTTAAATATGTTTTTCTAATTTCATCTCTTTCACTTATTGGATATTCTCATATATGAAAATATTTTCTTGGAATAAGTTCCAAAGAATTAATATGAAAGTTCCCATTTGTAACTCTTTAAATATTACGAAAGGGTTCCTCTAATTCAACAATTGGATCTTTAGTATCATGCTTGTAAAAATATGTGAAAAAGTAAATTGGTATTGTTTTCATCTTCACGGATATCTTTCCTTTTATCACCAAAAAAATGAATGTTTTATTCTTCATCAATATACCTATTTAAAATAAATTAAGACTAAAAAGTAATTTATCAAAATCTAATCAAAAATTGAGAGAGTAATTACTAAAAGAAAAATCTACAATAATCAAGTGATCACAATTAAAAAATGATTACGAAAAAACATATTATACATCACTTTTCCTTCTATTATTCATAAAAAAATATAAATATACAAAAAATTCATGAGATGAAAAAATATTAAATATTAAACTAATATTTTACTTTCAATAGAAAAAGAGTGTTACATTTTTATCTTAAAAAATGGAAGAGAACTAATGAGAAATGAGAACAAAAATAATGAATTTGACTTTCTATCTTTTTTTTTTTCAGAAACAAAAGAATACATACAAAAGTGGAAGATGAGGTGAGAAACCTAGAAGAGAATAAGAGAGAACAAAGAAAATATCCCAATAAATTTTTTATTCTTTATTATATTTAATTTTATATTTTATTATTTATTAACATTAAATATTATGTTTCATAAAAAAATTAAAAATGTATCCAGTTTAATTTTCATTAATATAATATATACTAAATTTTAAAAAAAAATTAAAAAACTTTGGTGGGGCCATGGCCTCACTACAACACTACTTACTAACATCTACCACTTATCACAACCTGAGCCAGTGGTGGTTAAGCATGATAATATTTGTGTTGTGAATGAATTTTTTCTTGTTAAGAATCTAGATACACTAGATAATGAGGTGCAAGTGGAATATGATTATGCCTTCTTTGGATGATGTTATCCCATTGTGAATAGTTTGAAGGGTTTACAATAATTAAATTCAACTTATAGTAGTTCAGCGACAATTATAATCCTTTGACGTGTAAGAAGACTCGTTTTGCATAAGAATTGAATATAACTTCGAAATAGGCTAATATGCTTGATGAGAGAGAAGATTGTAATAATGAAGAGGATGGTGAGTTGGTTCAAACTACAAGGAAACCTCTTAGGGGTAGGTCAAAGAAAATTAATATTAAATCCTCCAAAGAAAAAACATCTAAAAATTAGAGGTCTTTTTTAGAATGTGAGAGAATTGACTAATGATGATTTTTTTTTTTATATGATGAGGAATTTTCCTTTTTCTTGGTTATGGAGTTCATAGTATGGAATGATTTTCGTGAAGGAAATCATGTCTTTTTTACAATAGGTGTTTTTTTTTTGTTATGTGTACGATGTAATTTTATCATGAGTTTGATGTAGTCCCTCATGGTTCTTTTTTTCTTTTTAATAAAATCTTTATGTAATAACAAGAATACATTACATGAGTTTATTTGGAAAGAAATTTTTGCTCTCCATATCATTTGATTTAAAAAAAATTACATAACAACAATATTGATATGGTGATGTTTTATGAAAGATAACTATTTTAAAATGATCAAGCTTTGATATTAATACTAAACTTATTTTTAAGATTAAATTACTATTTTGGTCTTTATTTTTGTCAATAAGTGTTAGATTGGTCCTCTAATTTTTTTTATCTCAATTTGGTCATGATTCTTTTAGAAGTGATTAAATTTTGTCCTTGCCGTTAATTTTTTACAAATGGGTTTAAATTTAAAAAAATCACAAATTCACCCGTGACACTAACTTTAAGACCGTTTATGAAAATGTAACGGCAGATATCAAATTAAACTAGTTTTAACAAAACCAAAATTAAATTGAGATAAAAAATTAGAGGACCAATTTAATATTTCTTAACAAAAATAAGGATGAAAGAGTAATTTAACCTATTTTTAACAATTGTGCCCTTGTACTATTGTGTTAATATAGTTAAGTGCAAACTTCAATTCATCTCCAGATGATACATAAATAAAAATAAAATTTAAATAAGAAACCGACTATTAAAAATGATAAAGTATATTATATATCAAATATAAGAAAATTTCTAATTAACTTTTATCAATTAATGAGGCTATCACTAAAAATATGTTTTTTGTTGAAGTTTTATTTTGAATAAAGCTGTTATCTTTTATATCAAGAAAGATAAAAATATATCCATCATCGCGGGGTGATATACTACTTCCAAATAAGTAAACATAATTTCCAACAACATCAATAATTCTTTAGAAATGAGTTCTTATATATTTTAATAGCTATCCAAGTGCCATTATTCCACATAATGCAAACATCGCACGTAATAATTAGGTTTCGTTTCTTCTTAATATATAAAATCAAGAAAAGAAAGAGAAAAAGTAGAAGAAAGATTATGTATACATCACAAACTCCAAACTCCAAACTGTTGATTAACTAAACAATTTGTCTTCTTCACAATTGATTGAACAAGATATTTTTCAAGCATTGGATAATGCAAACAATGTAAGTATACATCTAAATATGTATCTTTGCTAAGTTGTCACATATATGATGTAAAATGAATGGTACGTGTTAATAGATAACGTCTTCACTTTATTTAAGTGATTTATTTCGTTTTCTTAATGTTGCATGATCATTTAATTATTGTCGTTAATCCTTTAATATAGGTGTACACGCTACACGTCAATGATTCAGTGGAAAATTATGATACACTTGCTTCATGTTGCTACCACTCGTGAACATTCTTATGTCACAATCGATTGTACACTTGATTCAGTTTTCAATATGTAGCTTTATGGATATGTGTTTGATTATTGTGTTCACACAAATTTTATTTCGTGGTTGGATAAACTTGAATGTGAAGACTTTAATAAGAGAATATAGTAAAGTGAACCTTCTCATAGATTGAAATTAGTTTGTACATGGAATGAAAAGTGAAAAATCAAAAGCATAAATTGAAATTTGTACATAAATTAGAAAGTAAAAATTTAAGTAAATTATATAAGAGAATTTCTACCCTATAATATAACTTTTTCATAGTTTATTTAAACATTCGAACTATAAAATAATTGAAAAGAATAATAAATAATTTTAACTTAATTATATTTTAATTTCATGATAAATTTAAAAAAAAAATTAATTAAATTTTTATGATTTATCGAATATTCAATAAATTTATATTTTTCAATTGGATTTTTCGATTTAATTTGTTATCTTATCATATGATTGAAAAACATATTATTTAAACATTGTGTCGTCTATATTAATGGATAATGAAAATACATTTCTTGTATGTGTTATATTTTTAATTTCCATGTATTCTTTGCTTATCTTTAATTTATCTTTGTTAGGATCGAGCGCTTACCGCTAAGTCAAAAGTTATAACCAATAGTCCGGCGTAACTATTTTTACTTAAGAGTTTAACCGCCTAAGTACCACGATTCGATTGTGATCCGGCTCACTTAATTTATGCCACGAGACAATTGGTGTTACATATAACAATATCTCCCTCAGCAATTATATTACTAGGAATCTCACTTGAATCTTGAATTGTGACTTGGCCCATTTAACCTCCGCTACGAGACAATTGTGCAACCCGCAACATTTTAAACTTATTTTGAAGTCATTTTATTACTTTTGATCACTTACATTCATGTAACTTACGTTTTAACAATATCTATACAATTATTTTTCAATCTGTCTTTCCTTATTTCAATTGAACTAATGCTTTCGACATGGTATTTTGAGACAAGACAAGGACTCCATCAATGTTGTATAGACAATATTACGTGTTTTTATTCAGATATATACTTTTCTTTCCTTCCGGGAACACTGACCTCATTAGCTACTCATCAATTATCATTTATTATAGAAAAATGTAATGATTATTTTCAAAAATTATATTTAGAAAAATTTAATAATTAACAATATATCAAAATTGTGCACTTACATTATTTCAAATTACAAACACAACAAATAGAAGAAAAAAAACATACACTTTGTCACGACACAGTATAGGATGTAGACGCTGGCTGTCTTTGTTATCTTAATTGAAACCGTAAATTAGCATTGGATTGTGACATCTCTCAATGTTTCAAAGGCAGAGTTTATTTATATCAGAAAACTAATTCACTGTTCTATTCTAGCCGCAATCTTTTTCTTTATTCATTTCTCTTAACAAGTGTTGTTCAAGTTTCATCTCTCACGTCGAATAATTAACATTAACAATTAGAAAATTTCATCTCTGAATATTGAGGAGTTTGTTTTGATGCTAAAGATAAATTGTACAAGAAAAAATGTGTATTATTATTTCATTGTTTCACTACACTTGTGTAATCTATCAAACCAAGAAAAGAAGGAGAAGAGAATAGGTACAAATAATATTATGATTATTGCAGTGATGGAAGGAAATTGTATCTAAATGGAAAATCTGAGGCCCAGCCACGTATGATTAATGATAAGGAGTTGAATTAGATGTATGATACATCTTTACACGTAATATTTTTTTACAAAGGTGAAAAAATAGGAAATGGAAAGAATGAAAATCCAATTGGAACAAGACAAACACCTAATGTGAGAGTTGCTTCTGTTGGGAAGAGCCAATGGAGAAAGAGATGAAGAATAATCACATTGACAAAGGCAGAGATAGGTGCAGATGGAAGGGATTAGTGGTAGCATATATATAATATATATATATATATGTTTTGTAGGAAAGCAATAGAACTAGGAGCAGAGAGAAGGAGCAAAACCCACTGTGCGTTTTGCAAAGTCATATTGCCAGAGATGATCTTGCTGCATGATATTGCCAATGACATTTACACCAGCTGCACCCATTATTGGCACAATTCCCAAGCACTTCACTTGGGGTGCCACATCGATGATGTAGCTCTTCACTGGTGGCTCAAACTTTACTCCCCCTGCAAAGTGGAATGCTAATCTTGGCACTATTTTTTCATCAAAACCATCACCTTCAAAGCAAAAGTCCAAAGCTCCAAAATCTTCTGCAGGGATCTTCTTCACTGAACTTAGGGGCTTGGTCAGAGCCTCAGAAACTGCCTCATAGGCTGGGGTGAGTAGTGCAGTCAGGGTTGTGCCTGAGTCAACTATGGTGCCTCCTTGAGTATTGAAATTCCAAACCTCAGGTGTGATATTCAGCATTTGGTTCCCAACTGACATTCCAACCACATTCACACCATAGAATGGAGGAAACAGAATGAGTTCGGTTTTCTTCATTTCAGCCTGCAATTTCGCTCTGTGATGGCCTCCAAAAGTTAGATAGCTAGGGACGTCTCTGTGGCTCAAATGGTCAACCAGACAGTAGGAGAATATGGAACCATATTTGCTACAGGCTTTATCAATGAATGAGTCCTTCACAAACCCCAGCCCCAATATTCCTCCAGTTTCCTCGTTGAAGTTTATCCCATCTAGCATTTCTTTTGTGCACCCAACTGTCAGATTATTCAGTTTTTCTTGCTTCCCATTTGCACCGTTTAGTATGATTGTGTCAGTGCCAAAGAACCCCTTTGCAGATGATCCATCAGCATACCTGTCAATCATAACAATCAAACATTGCACACATCAAAACAAAAATGAGTTCACAAATGTTCGATCAACTTTGAGTAGGTGTCAAGGTATCAGTTTAGCTGAAATGTCAAAGTTAATAATGATCTCTAACATGATCGACTCCTTAGACTACATTCATTCACTCTGATTTGAAAAAGCAGTGCAAAAGCTATGCAGATGGTGTGGTAGCAGACAGAGACTGTGAAGCCTTGGATACAGAAATGTGGGTCATGTGATGCTCACCTACTGAAATTAATTCTCATTTATAACCATGGTTGGATGCTGGAAACAATGGTTGCTGGCTCACCAGCAGGTGCATGCCACTTTTTGTGCTTGTGTCTGTTTATGAGGGGTACCTTTTTGTTAATTAGTACCCCCCGAGATTTTTCCTTTCTTAAAGAAAGAAAACAAGTGTAGCACATTTAGATCTTTGGTTATGATGTCTATAAACAGAAGGCTTGTTATAAATGCACACTCACTCCTTTCAGAACTTTAAATGCTTTGCTGGACCAGTGATGTTCTCTTCTTATAACTGTTCCTTAATAGGATAATGATATGTCAAAACTTTAAATACACGAAAGCAAAAACCAAAATCATAAAATTGTCTTGTGAAACAACCAGTACCATTTGAACCTTAAACCAAACAACCACCAAGGCTCAATTGACAAATCATAAAGATGGAATTGTGCCTTGAATCATGCCATACTTAATGATAACAATAAAAAAAATGAAACTTGAATCTCTTTCAGAAGAGAAACATTCCACATATTTTCCAATGAAACCAGACAGCTTAATGCTACTTTCAAAAGGACATACCCTTCCACCAGCTTTAATTACCCATCTCACTCGCACAGAGACACAAACCGAAATTGAGGTCCAAAAAAGACAGCCATTAATTTCTCCCCCACCCTCCAATTCAATTTTTTTTCTTCCAACAGATATTTAACAAAAAAAAGAAAACAATCTTATTGAAATCACAGTCAAACATAAAACGTTCCTTTTTACAATGATTCTAACTTTAATCCACCATCCTACAAAACAAGCCACTTTCATCTCATCCTGTTCATTACCAACACCTTTCCAGAACGAAGATAACACAGGGCCTCATCCTCATCCTCATCTCCTTTTTCACTTTTCTAGAAATGAAAAAATTAAAAGAGGAAAAGAAAAACCGTTGCCCCATTCCTCCCACCTTTCCACAACAACCCCATTAATTGATTTCCACCAAGAAACAGAACATAAAAAAAAAAAAAACTTTTTCACCCCCACCCAATCAGAGAAAGAAGAAAACTTACACCAACCATATAACATCACTGCACTGCTGGTTTGCAGTGAAAGTTAAAAAATGTGTCGCCAACAAGAAAAGTCATCAAACAGAAATGCATATTGTTATAATAAAAGTGTAAATCTGATGAGAAAACGTAAAGATGAGATTTTGCATGGAGATGAAAAAGAAACAAGAGGGGGAGGAATTTGACGAACCCGATATCGTATAGGCAAGGATCAGAGGGATTGGGGCAATAGGTCAAGGAGAAAAGGTCGCTGAGGTCAACCTTGCACTTTCTGGAAGCACATGTGACAGAGTGAAATGTGCGAGACTTGTCGGGACAGTAGACACCAGTGCAGGGATCGTTCTTGTGATTCTTGGCCTTCTTCTTCGCTTTGGTGTGGTTCTTTGTCGTTTTGTGGTGGTGGCTCCTGGCGTGATGCGGGTGCTTCTTCTTGGGCCTCTGGTGTGGGATATCAGTCTTCTTCAGCGACAAGCAGTTGAACCACGTGAACTCGCTGCCGGTGTCGGCGGCGAGCCAGAGTTTCTGCCCGGGCGTGCCGACCTTAACCTCGACGAAGTACTCTCCGATGCCGAGGTCGCGGCCGGTGAGCAGCGGCATTTCCGCTTCGTCGGTTTCCGCGGCCCTCCTCCGCGTGTCGTGGTCGTCGTCGTAGCCGAGCCTTTGGTTGATCTGCAGGCGTCGATGGTTGTCCCTCTGCACGAAGCCCTTGACGGCCTCTAACCGATCCATCTTGCCGCCGGTGAAGCGGTCATGGTTCCGGTGCACGAGCGCGAGGGTGGCGCCGTGCACCGGCGCAGGGAGAGAAAAGAGAAGGAGGGTGAAAGTGAGGAGAATCGAAACCTTAAACATGTTGTTGGAGTTGTTGGTTTTGTTCCATTGCATCATCCTCCCCATCAATTGTGTAATGTGATGTGTCGATGATGATGATGATGATGTCGAAGATAATGATATAAAGAAGATTGTGAAAAAATAGCAATGTGTGTGTTGATACAATGTGTGTTATTTTTTGGGGTTTGAAGAATGGGTGGTTGATGAAAATGGGGTTGAGAAGGAATGAAGGAATGAATGAAGGAGAAGGGGAGAATAAAGAGGCTAGAAATGTGAGGGAGAATGAGATTGAGCTGGTTTTGGTGGTGATGGGTCCATTTTACTAGGATTGGTGGAGCTGTGGGACACCAGCAACCAAGATATATATCATATAGGACACTGCATTTTTAAGGTAGGACCTTTCTTTTCGTAAGATTTTCCTTTCAGCCTCACAGCCTTTTGCCTATATATATACACATATACATTTCATTTTTACTTTTTTTTTTTAATTCTAAAACATATGACTGTAGGATGAAAAAAAATAATTAAAAATGAATAATAAGGGTAAATCAATACATGACTTGATGATAAAAATTAAAAAATAGTTATTGAGTTAAATATTTACGAAAAAATAATCGTTGGAACTTTTACGTCATCTAAAATAAATATTTGAATATTAGTGGAAACAAGTTTAGATTAGTTGTGAATCAATAAAAGACAGTTGCTGTGTAATTTTATATCAATGATTGTATGTGTTAACAATGTAAAGGGCATAAATTAGTTTTGATATATTTGATCATATATTATTATTATTATTTGATCATAAATTATGAATGTTTTTGGATTTAGTTTGTGGTGGTATTAGTTTGTTTTGTATTGTGGGGTGGGTCTGTCTCTCTCATGCTCTCAACATCCACGTCGTTTTTTTCTTATTTGTTTTTGGGGTTTTGTCTTGGTTGGCTTCCATAATTGGTGCACAGTTTTTGCAGTGCTAACTATTTTGGATGCTGGTTCAGTTGCGACCACCACCACCCTTCATATTATTTTAGGTTAAGAGGTTTTTGGTTTTCCCTTTTTTGTCATGCCATTTTTTATTAGTTTCTTGGTCTTGCCCACAAAATTTGAGAGGGTTGGGTTAATTTCCCTTTTTTAGAGTATTAAAAAAGCTATGATTTTGTTGAGGAAATTCAAGTGAAGGAAATGGGCATTCATTTGTTTTTTAGGGTGCTACACTTCAAATTTCAAAATAGTTTTAGATTCACAATTATAACCTTGCATAAAAGTTGGAGTGATGTTGGAAAATCTTAATTCAACATTTTAAAAATCGATAGCCTGTGGCAATAAGTTATTGTGTTTGAGATGGGTCTAATTTTTCTAATAAAAATAATAATAAAGCTATGGGATTTAATTGAACCATTTATAGTGATTCTACCTTTAAGGTGTAGTTCTAATTTTTTTTTTTTATTCATTTGTAACTCTATCAAATTAAAGAAAGTTTCATTTTGAAGATGTCATGTCACACTATAAATAAACTATTTTTTTTTTTAAATTTGCAAGAATCAATAGAACATCTAAATCTCAAAAACATGTTGTTTACTTGAGCAAATTATGGTTAATAATGATAATATTTTTGTTGTAAATGTTTTTTTTTTTTTTGTTAAGAATTTAGATGACGGTGTGCAAGTGGAATCTGACTATGCGGAGGATGGCATTCCCATTATGAATAGTTTGTAAGGTTTATGATCATTAGATTCAAGATTCAACTCATAGTCATTCAACGACAAATCTAATTTTTTTACATCTAAGGAGACTCATCTTGTAGAGGAATTGAAAATAACGTCTAAATTAGCTAATATGCTTGATGAGAAGAAAAATTATAATAATGTAGATGATGATGAACCAATTCAAACTATAAGGAAACCTATTAGAGGTAGGCCAAATAAATTTAAACTAAATCTTACAAAGCAAAAACTTATAAAAATTAAAGTCATTTTTTGGAATGTGAAAGGATTGATTAATGATAAATTTTTCAATATGATGAGAAATTTGTCTTTTTTCCTTGTATATGAAGTTCAAAGTATAGAATAAATTTCTTGAAGGAAATCATAAATTTTTTTTCATAATAGGTATTTTTTTTTCTATGTGTGTGAAATAATTTTATCACAAGCTTGATGTGGTCTCCCATGTGTTTTCTTTCTTTTTTTTTTCTTTTTTTCTTCTTTTTTAATAAAATCTTCATGTAATAACAATGATATAAATTTACTCTCTATATCATTTTATTTAAACAAAGAATTATAAAATAAATATCGATATGATTAAGTTTTATGAAAGATAACTATTTTAAAATGGTCAAGTTTTGATATTAATACTAAACTTATTTTTAACTATGGTGGCCTTATACTAATGTGTTAATAAAGTTAAGTATAGACTTTCAATTCATTTACATATGATAAATAAATAAAAATAAAATTTAAATAAGAAACTGACAGTTAAAAATGATAAAATGTACACTATAAAAAAATTCTTAAATAATAATCAATTTTAGTGAAAAAAAATTTGTTAGTCACCAATTTAGATACTAATTATAAAAAGAAATTATTGGTTACTAAAATAGTATTTATTATGAATAAAAAATTATAATTGGTCACTAAATTGATCACTAATTAATCAAAGACTAATTTAGAAATTAATTCCTTTAGTAGCAAAAACTTTGATAGCTTATGTATAGTGACACATTTCTTTTGGTAGCCAAAATCTTAGTAGCTAAATTTTAGAAACAAATTTAGAGGTCAATTATAATTTTTCATTCATAATAGGGACTATTTTAGTAATTAATAATTTTTTATTTTGTAAATTGATATCTAAATTGATAGTGACTAATAATACGAAAATTTGTTGCTATTGTTATTCAAGGATTTTTCTGTAGTGATATTAGATATCAATATATGCAAATTTATATAATTTTTATCAATTAATAAGGCTATCACTAAAAATATTTTAATTATACATGTATAAAAATAATTTTAATTAAAATATTTATTTTCCTTTTATATTTACTTAAAATGTATTTTTAAATTTTATCAACTAGGTAACATTAATGCTTACAAATTTAATAAATGTTTTGCCTCTCATAAAACTTTATTTGATATTTTAATTTGAAATGTATACAATTATAATTTATTTTTAAATATTCTTTATTGAAGAAACAAGAATACTCTCTTTTTAATATTAAATGTTTGATAATATTACGTGTCATTTACCGTAATTTTTTATTATTTTATTAAAGTTAAATAATTAATATTAAAACATTAACAAGGAATACGAGTATAATTACGAGTATATATCTAGTGAGGATGATGATGATTATTGGCGGAACGTAGTACTCTTGTAGGGGGCCATGGCCACCCCTAGATTTTAATTTTTTTAAAATTATATATAATATGTATTATGTTAATATAAATTAAATTAAGTAAAATTTTATTTCTTTTATAAAATATTAGCATATATATATATATATATATATATTTTGTGTATTTTCTAAATATATATGATATTATATTAGTAGGTAATGATATTGTAATATTACTAGATTGATATGCAAAGTAAATTTACATTTATTAAAACAAAGTGGAATAAATGGAGGAAAGAAAAGAAAACAACTCTTAATGAATATAAAAGAATAAAATAGTTGTTAGAATTAGGGATGTCGACGGGATGGGTAGGGTACGGAGGATAGTAGCTCCTCTATCCTACCCATTGGATAAATATTCGTCTTGTACCTGTATCCATATCCATGGGATATTCGTTATGTGGGTACCCACATAATTTTTTAATATTCATAGATATCCACGAGTACCCACGGATATTTACAAAAAAAAACAAAAAAAAATATTTAACAACATATTTTAATCATAAATTCAAATAAAATACAGTACATAACTTTCATAAATCTCAAACAAAGTCCAAATAATCCATTTAAATCTTGTTAAATAATAGTTTACAAAGAAATGATTTTTTCAAAACTAATTAATAAAAAAAATAACTCATTCGAAATCAATACGTAAATATTTTAATCACGTTTTTTTTTTTAATTTAATTTAGAGTATAGCGGATACGGATATCCACGGGTATGGATACTATGATACCCGTACTCGCCCCGTTAACATGCGGGTATAAAAAATACTTATATCCGTTACCCGCGGGTATACATTTACAATATCAATTTCCTATCCGTTGCAAGTTTTATCCGCAGATACTTGCGTGTACGAATTTTTTTGACATCCATAGTTAGAATAGTTTTATAGAAAACATGTAGAAATAACTTTTAGTGTTTAAAAATAAATAAATAATTATATTGTAAATGGTAAATAAGGAAGAAGTAATTGTGGACATAAGAGAGAATCATCTTTATACATAATTAGAGATAACATTTAATGTTAATAAATAATAAAACATAAAATTAAATATAATAAATAATAAACAAATTATTGAGATATTTTTTATATTATCTTTCTTTATCTTTGAGTTTCTCACATATTCTACTATAACATGTTTTCTTTTGTTTTATGAAGAAAAATATGAATTTAGGCACAAACTTATTCTTTCTATTCTTGTTTGTCATATATTTTATTTCATTATTGAAGATAGAAGGAATAACTCTCTATTTGTCTCACTTGATAATGAAATATTAGTTTAATAAAAAATAATTTTCATTTCATGAGTTTTGTGTAGATTTAATTTTTATGAATATAAAAGGAAAAGTCATGTCTTATATGTTTTTTCATGACTATGTTAATTGTGACTTGATTATCATAAATTTTTCTTCTAATAATAAAGTCTCTCCATTTCTTATTACATTTTGATAAAAAAATAAATAAAAATTTAAACTTAAAAAGAAAATGTATATGGATAAAGAACAAAAGAATAGATTCAATTTTTAAAAATAATAAAAAGGAAGATACCAATGAAGATAAATTTATTTTTCATATTTTGAATTTTTCACCTATTTTGAAGGATGATATTAATGATCCAATTGTCGGATTGGAGAGAGATGGTGATCTTTTTTTAAGATTCAAATAATTATATGGATGAGGGTTCATATTACATCTTTGAAACATATCTAAATTTTGGATATATTATTTTGGTCCCTCCAAGACTTATGATCAAAATCTGCCACTAATCACGAAACAAAATTTTTATACCTTTATGTTTATGGAAATGAAGATAATTTTTTTTTAAAAAAATAATATGAGATAATGAAATTTGTCATGATCCGACTTTATTGTCATCATATAAGGGTGTATAAGAGAATGTGAAAATTATGGTCTTCATTAATTAGTTGTGCTCGCACAATCAACCGTGAGTTTTATTGAGGAATGAAATTGAATACTCGACAGAATGAAAAGTTGTTCATTATCCAAAAGTGATAGTTGGTGATGGGTTCTTAGTTTGTACACTATGCTTTATTTAGATTGTAGATGAAGTTAAAAAGAGAAGGAAGGAAAAGAAAAATAATGGAAAGGAAGATGTTTTGAATCGAAGAAAATGCGCTGTAAAAGGAAAAAGAATGAACAAAAAGTTTTTAGTGAATTTTATTAATGTGGTAAAATGAAATTTTATAAGTAATTTGATGTAAAATGATAATTTTTAAAAGTGATTTGATGTAATTTTTTAAAAAGGATAAACTAAAAAAAATTGTTATAAAATTTTAAGAAATAAAAAGTCACATTTCAAAATATCTAAATTTAAATTAATTAATTCTAAGTATTATTTTAAATTATTTATCTTATTACAATAAAAAAATGAAAATATTTATTGTAACATCCTAAAAAAAGTATTCACTATACTATAAACTTAACTGGGGGTATAAAACATAAAGTATTTCAAAATAAAAATTAAATTTATATAAAAAAATATATAAATACAAATGTTTTAAGAAAAACAAAAATAAAGTATATATTGTCTTTCAAAGTTGTTTATGCACGTGTATATTTGTTGATTTAGAACACTTCACAAACAACACATTAATGGGTAAGAAACTATTGTCATAAATTTTGAACATGTGAAATAAATTTAAACTCGTACCTTTCATTTCATATATTCCTCCACCCCTCGCTCTTTAGAAAATCTATTCTCTACCTTCTTTCTAATTTCTTTCCTTTAATCTTTTTTTTTTTAATTTGGTCATACTTAATCTTAGTTCGAGGAGTTCAAGATAAATTTTAATTGATGAAATTTTAAAGTACGTATCTTATTTACCCTAAAGACTCTTTATTCTCTTTTCTTTATAAATTTGTCATCTATATTTGTTAGATTAGTTAAAAAAAGTTATTCTCTCAACTTGGTAAAACTCATATTAAAACGTTGTTAAGTCTAGATATTTTGTTTTAAGTCCCTAGATTTTTAATAGTTTAGTGCTTGGATTAGAAGTTGCATTGAAAAAAGTTACAATTAAGAAAAACTATTTATGATTTTCATAGAACCTTAAGATAAATAATCTAAATGTGAAAATATATATATATATATATATATATAATAATTGATTTTTTTTTAACTAATTACGTAAAACTTTATTTGAAAAACATTTATATTTATGGGTGGAAAGTTAGACATAAACTACTATTTCATTTCTATTTTTCATTATATTTTTTCTTCCTTTATCTATTTATAGTATTGTTGGGAATAGTCCAAGTGTGAGTCAAAGTCCCACATTGGATAGAAAAGACAAAGTTAAACACTATATAAGAATAAAGGCCCATAACAACATTGTCTTAAGGTTTTGGTGTAAAAGTGGTGTCTAAAGTCTTATATGTGTAAGACTAATGTCATATAACCATATGAAACATAACCCAACAGTGGTATCAGAATCGATGTGACTATGACTATAAACCATAACCCATCAAGTATATATATATATATATATATATATATATTTGTTTTTTTCGTCTTTATAAATTAACACTCTTACACGCTACCAACAAATGAACATAAACAAGTCAACATTATTTTGTACGGAGGGCTAAATTTTGTAATTACCAAGGAAAATGGTATTTGTTAAGGATTAGTTTCTAATTTTTTTAAGCACTAAAAAATAATTATCTAATAGTAAAATCATATTTAACTCAAAGGAATATAATTATGTGGTGGGTAAAATAATTACATTGCAAATGGCAGATTAGTTTAATTTTAAAACGCCTAAAACGAAATATGCTTACAACATAATATTTTTTATTTATAAAACTCAAATATAAGATGTTTGAGTTTAAATGTAAACCGATTGTGTTATATTATGTAACATTAATAATTTGTGCCTCGTTATTTAGACTCTCCATAATGTTTCTCTCTCTTTAAATTATCCAACTGCTTAAAAACTAATATCTTTTATTAGTTAAAATATATATTTATTGTTCCCCCAAAGGAAGGTAGTGTCTCAACTTTTTCTTTCATTTCTTCGATGACATAGTTTTCTTTCTAAATGTGTAATTCTCAAAAGAACTAATCTGTATTCAATGTAATTTATGTAATATAATAATTATAATGAACGGTCTTACGAACAAGCATTTTTAAGTAATATTTAAAGAAAACTATTACTATAAATAATAATTTTAAATTACAAATTAAAAATCTTAAAAGAACCAAAAATATTTCTAGTAATTGTTCCATATGTTTCCTTTCAATTATACTAAACGTGGTTTTAATATTTATTAATAGAAGTTAATGCGGTTTATTTCATTAAATCATAGTTAGTGTCGAGTAACCATCTAACATCTCTTAAGTCCTTTTCTTTCTTCTTCCGGATTGAGTGAAGAAATTGATTTTAAGAAAAATAAAATCCTAAATGTTTTAATTTAGAGTTGTCAAAAATAGGTTAGAATCGACGAGTCAACCTGACTTATCACGGATTTGGACCGGGTTGGGTTGAAATTTTTGACCCGGCTCACTCGGGTTAAACTTGTGGTGAGCCGGGTTGACTCACTAAACCGTAAATAAATGGTCACACAATATTTTTTATTAAGTTGAGTTTTGTATTTGGGTCATGTTAGGTTATTTTTTTAGTCAACATATAGATAATTTGTATTTTTGTGATTTTAGTTTGTATTTGAATTGTATTAAAATTTATTTAAATTTTAATTAGAATTATAATTTAGTTTTGACTGAAAAAAGGTAAAAAATTGTATTTTTTTTAATTATGTGAATTCGTGAGTCAACCTATTTAACCCACCAACCCGTGGTGGGTCGGACGGATTCAGATTTTTTAACTCACTAATAAGTGAGTCGGGTTAGATCGACTCACTAAATGATCAATCCATAATAGATTGAATCGTGTCGAACCGGGTTACCCGTTTTCACTACTCTATTTTAATTTCATAATCACTATACAAATCTGGAATCCATTCACAAAATATTAAAACGGTGTTTAACCGGCAAAAGTTAGATCAATTTATTAAACATCAAAATAACGTCTAGCTAAGAAAAATCACGTTCTAACTTTAAGATATTGTGTGACCTTGCAAATAAAAAATAAATAAATAAAAAGGCTCCTCCATATGAGTAATTGAAACAGCTGTGAATATTGAATGATATATTACTTTATTTGGTAGCAAATATTGAATATATTATTACTAAAGAAAAGAAGCTTAAGAAGAAAGAAGACAGTAGAAACAGAAGAAGGTATATAAAAGGTGTGAGATTTGACTTGTGATGAATCCAGTTGGCTGAAAATGAATGGTTGACAAATAACAAACGCGTTGTATTCACCCTTTTAATCAAATGAAGAACCAAAGAAAATTGAAAACCTTTTACTTTAATAACTATAAAATAACGTGCATTACAATTTTCATAATAATATATCAGTGCTGAGTTTTCTATATGCTGATTTTCAGGTGATTTAAAATGTCTGCAGAAGAAATCTATTCCTGGTTAACACAAAATCTATATCGAAAATAGTTCAAATGTGGGTTAAAATAAAAAAAAATAATTAAATATTATATAAAATAAAAAATCTACAAATTTAACTTTAAAATTTCAAGTTAAAAATAATATAAAAATATAATATCAAATACGCAAAATTAATGTCATATATATCCAAAAACATAATCTAGATAACAATGACTGCCCTTTATAATCCCAACAAGCTATACATCTACATATGAATAAAGCATGATATCTGAAACACTGTTTCTGCAATTCTTTAAATTAGTTTAATGAGAGTTAATGTGCAGATTACAGAAAGTAAGGGCCAAACATTCTTTTTAAATGTTTTTGTTGGACTTTTGTGGTGCTTTTGTCAAGCATGTGTAACGCTAAAATGTTTTCCGTATTTTGTTGAACATTTTATTTTTCTTTATACTGGTGCATTGACAAATTAGGTTTTCTTTCCTGTATGGATAATAGTTATATATTGATGTATCAAACTACTACTCTTTAAAAATAATGAAATAGTGGTTATTAGAGCAATAGTTGAACATGTGTTTCTTTATATTAAAACTGAATCTGGGTAATGATCGACAAAGTTTGAGATTGCTAAAGTGTCTATATCAATATACAAGAGTTTAATTAGCGGAAGAGACATTGAAAACATATCTAATAAGGCCAAAGCATTTGGTGAAACCAATTTTAATATCTGGAAAATTATCACATTATTATGTTTATTTTTGTTAGTTTAAATATGTTTTTAGTTCATAAATTTTGACGTAAAATTGGAATTCGTTCTGACGATGTTTGGTCTCAAAACATTAAATATGAATAGATATAGTTCTCACCATTTTGACACATTCTAGCTTAAATGTCACTTTGGAACATCGTTTAAAAAATCTCATAAAATTAACATAGTTAGGTTAAAATGACTGTATTCATTAATTTTTAAAGTTTAGAAGATTAAAATATATCAAAGTTTGGGATATGGAGGAATTTCAATTTCGTGTCCAAGTTAAGGAACTAAAAATATATTTAACTCTTTTCATTATTTAGTTAAGTCCATGAATTATCTATTGTTTATCTCTGACATGAGATATAAGTTATACTTTCTATTAGGAGACAACCTATTATTAGTGATGATGACGATGACATGGTAGAAGCTTAAGATGATTTTATAGTTCAAAGTTAGGGATATGGACAAATTCCAATTTCGCTTTCAAGTTTAGGGACTAAAATTAAATTTAACTATTTTCGTTATTTAGTTAAGTCCATGAATTATCCATTGTTTACCTTTGACATGACAAATAAATTATATTTTCTATTAGGAGACAACCTATTATTGGTGATGATGATGACATGGTAGAAGAGGAAGTGTAAGGATACAAGTGAAACTCAATTTGTAAGGATCCTAATCCAAATTGCAAGTGAATGAATAAACAAAAGGAGTAGAAGAAAGGTTAGGCAAAAGTGTGCAAAGACTTGGACAAAGATGTTGAGTATATGATGAGATGAGATAGGTATAGATGAAGGTTGTAGATAAAGGGTATAAACAAGTGGAATAGATGAGTAGTCTAAAGGAGGTTGAGTGGAATAGATGCATCTACGTGGCAAAATACTAAGATGGTAGTAGAAAAAAGGTGTAAGAGAAAGTATCAGTCGAAGAGTATAAACATTGGGAGGTAATAAGAATAAGAACAAAAAAGAGGTATAGATAAGGTGGGTTAGATCATCAGTTAAGCGCTATGTGTGGATGAATATAATAGATGCGAAATGTGGGTAAACATCATAGATGCTAGGTGTGGAAGAGCATGGTAGATGCTATGTTGAGCAAAGAAAACACTAAGTGTGTGATGATATAGTAGACATTGTGAAGTGGTAAAAATGAATAATGTAACATCCCGGTCGGATATTACTAATTTAAATAAAAAATAAAAATAAATACAAACTCGCATTTATTATAACTTATCTTCCTAAAACGTGGAAAATTTAAAACCTTTATTACATCGCTAAAAAAATTCAAAATCCATAAAAGAATTATAAATGCCACTACAAGTTCCAAGTCTGTAAAAAAAATAGAGGTTTACAAAATCATGAAAATCCGTAAAATCATAAATTTCCATGAAATGCTTTCCCACGATAGCCCATGTTCGGCAGTATGCCTCACCAGCACCACCTGCAACATATTATGCTCCCGTGTAACGAAGTACACGATCATCGCCAAACACAAGTAGATAGGGTGAGGTTAACAGAATAAAAGTACACTACACAATATAATAAATAATCATTCACTATTCCAAACACATCTAATACTCCCAAGTCTTATCACATAGTATATCATTCCCTCATAACCAATCAGTTTCCTTTCCTGTGCCTCAATGCCTCATGGAAGAATTTCTCCCCTTGCGCACCAACGCCTCGTGGGAAGAGCAAGCAACAATCCTTACCTGTTCACCAAAACCTGGTAAGAGCATTACTTTCCTTAGGACTTACAAGCAACTGCCCTTGCCTACTCACCAAAACTCGGCAAGAGCACAACCCTTACCAGTTCACCAAAACCGGTAAGAGCGTTGCTTTTCCTAAGACTCATAAGCCACAATCCTTAAACCTCGACTTCCAAAACTTCTCCTGGACGCATCTTGATTCTACACCCTTTGATGATTACATTGATCGATCTTTACTGCCACAGATGTTTACTCGCCCCTCCGACTACAAACCATCACCTAATAGTCCACACGTGGGAATAAATTTGTCATGGCCAGAATCTGCAATACGAAGTGAATTTCCCAATACGAACCACGATCTCGCACGTTCCACTGGACTTCCAAAACCACCAAGCTACAACCTCGAGTGGCCACGTGTTACCCCAATACAAGTTACACTCGTAACTGGGCCCTCAGAAAAACATCGCATCAAGACCTCCATCCAAAGCCGTGTAGAATTCTCCTCGCAATCTAACTCTACAGCCAAAACCGCTTGGTGCATCACTCACGTCGCTAGGCAAAAATTGGTTCCAGACCGCCAGGCGGTCTCCTCGCGTCGCCAGGCGACAAGCGCCTCCAAGTGCCTCTATCAAACAACCTTTACCCGTCGGAGCCTCCCCTACCGCCAAGCGCCACACGGGTCTAGTGGCTACTACCATTTTTTTGGGTCTCTATCGCTTGAAGGCTCGTCTCGCGTCGCCAGGCGCCATACCAATAGCGCAATGCTACTGGTTTTTGGCACTTTGGAACAGGTTCTAAAGAACCTTAAACACGCAATACATCGTTCATATTATCAATCATACTTATCTAGTGATAATCATATGACTGAATCACTCTTCACACATCCATTTAACATAATTTCACAATTAATATCATGCCCTTCCTCAATTAGTTATGAACTCCTCACAAACTTATTCTTTTACCAAATGAAACATACTACACTAATTTTCAACCAACGTCATATGTTCCACATACTAACAGTAACCAAAACAGGCACTTTATCACATCACATTTGTAGAAACCTTTACTTTCATTTGATCCCAATCAATACATGTAAGACCCGAGAAAATTAATGAATTAAAGAAATAATTAATTAATAAATGCGGGTAGTGAGAGCCTTTATGACATTTAATTCTGACATGTATGATGTGGAAACATACTAGTTCAAATGGTTGAGAGTACTTGATTGTGTGAGAGGACTTGGATTTAAGTCCTATGTATTCCATTTATGTGCTATTTAATTTACAATTATTTTAATAGTGTGCTGGATCATGATGAGTGAAAACATAATTATAGAATTATGTGAATTATCACAAAACATGAATTGGTTAAATGATTGTACATTGAATTGAACAATTGCATGGTTATGGGTTCAAACCTTGGTAGAACCACATTAAACTTTCTTTTTGCTAAACTTAGTTTTAGCATGAATGTGAAAGGGTAGAGAAACCCTAGTGATAATGGGCAGCCAAAGGAGGATGGAAAAAATAGCTCATAATGGACATTGAATGGAAATTACATTCATTTTAATGCCATTTTCATTTTTGGCCATCAACCACAATTAAGACTCAAATTAAAAAGGCAAATTAAGGCAAAGAGAAGAGTTTTGAGATTGGAAAAATTGTAGGAGTGTAAGGAGCACGAATTCTAAAGAAAAGTAGAGGTTAGGGAGTGGAATAGAGGAGTTGAATTGGGAGAGAGCATATGAAGGCCATTGGTGATCAAGGGAGAACTTTCAAGTTTCAAAGTTTATGCTAAGGAATCCAATTTAGGGGAGTTGTAATCGTAAATTTTAAATTGTATCTATGCAATATATATTAACTGGATGCACATAGTTTGTTAATTCTGCAATGTTCGTGTTTCTGGAAAAATTCCAGAAACCGCCCGGTGGGCTACCCATAGCCGCCAGGCGACTCATGTTGTTCATGAGTAATTCTGGGTTCCTACGAGGAACTGTCTGGCGGTAGGCAACATGCCGCCAGGTGACACGTCCCTTAACACCAAATTCTAGGTTTCTCTGATGAAGGGCTTGGCGGTGGTGATTCACCCGCCAGGCGACGCAAGCCAGGTTGGCTCGATTGTTATGTTTTCGGGGTACTGGGCTGTTTTTGATTGGTGGAAAAGGTGTCTAAACCATAAATTGATTAAAGGGAGATGAGTAATTGTGAAATTACATTGTAGCGTGAGAGAATTAAGTGAAATTAGTTATATATGGCTATTAGGGTTAATAGATTGGGGGTTTTGATGATTGGGATGCAATCATTGTGAATTTGGACTAGAATCCTTGCAGGATATAATCAGAGTTGATTATTGTACCACTGTTATTGTGTTTGCGAGTGGAATAAAGGAGATTGGACAAAGATCTACGAAAAGGGAATGAGGAAAGATTTTAGTAGGTGTAACAGAACTTGGGATTTTTCCCAGGAGGACTGATGCACCGCTTGGCGGGTTATAGCGTGCGACACCTAGAAGCTTTATGGGGATTTTGGGTGCGCTAGGTTTGGGTTGGATTCTGTGGTGAATTTTGGCATGGAATAGTATTGAACGATTAGTGAAAAGGATCTCTTTGGATTATCTCAAGAGTCAGAAAGGAAACTTGTGTAATGAAAGGAGATGGGAACTAAATAGTGGACTAGAAATATGTGATTTGAATTGTATTGTGGCTGAAGTATAAAATATGGCAGTGGTTAGTACATGTTCCTCATAAGCCTAGCTAGTAGTTTGGATGGTTAACTTAGAGAAATTGACAATTTGTGCATAAGTAACAAATGACTTATTAAATGATAAGACATGATATATTGTTATGGTGTGGGTATGAATGGACTAAATATGTTACTGTTATGAATGGGTAGGGCTTAGTCATAAGTTAATATGAGGTGCATGAGGTGAAAGGTTGGGGAGTCGAGTTGATATTAAAAAAATCAACCCATGGATATAATGGAAATAGGGAGCCATATGGGTGTAAAGACATTAGAAATAAGACAACCATTAAGAGAATCAATATTCTGGAGGTGTGCAATAGTGTGATTGAGGACTAGCAATCATATGAAGTGCAGTAAAGCCAGAACAATGCATTGTACCGGTGTGGCGCCTGGCGACGGGGCTCAACCCACCAGGCGATAGCCAGTGTTACAAAGGGTATGCACTATGCAAGGCGCCTGGCGGTGAGGGATGTCCCACCAGGCGATAGTGTATAGACAGTGAGTGTCTAGGCGCGTGGCGCCTGGCGGTACGTGTCCCCCGCCAGGCGGTCTAGAAGCCTGTTGCGCTTGGCGACTCGTGTGCAACGTCAGGTGATATTGATGAAGCAAGGGTGCTTTGTTGATGAAGCAAGGATTTGCAAGGAAGTGAGGGGTGTTTATTTCCCAGAAGCGCTTATTCATTTTGTCCTTTGCAAGTTCCTTATTTATATATTTTTTGAAAACCACAACTCGTTGAGCAAGTTACACACAATTTGTTGGTGAGTGGCTCGAATTGGATTGAGCTTGCAACTTTATACCTTTATACTTAATCTTGTACTGGAGTAACCAACTTTATCAATATCTCCTCTTGTTGATAACTTTGATAATAAAATTTTGTTGATATTTCTTCGATATTTCTACTTATCTGCAAAAATATTAAATATATAAACCAAATACTTATCTTTTCCAATTTTACTAAATAAAACAAAATATCTAAAAAGATAATAATAAACTAACAATAAAGATAAAACAATAAAATAAAACATGATAATGCCAATTATCACTTAGCAAGTCAGTAACAGTGTTGTAGGAACAAAGGAGTGAATCGTAGTCCCAACATGCTTATTCTCATTAGTTTTCTTTAACTTTAACGTGTGTTCACAATTAATAAAAAAAATCACGTACTGTTTTATTCCAAATCTAAATGTATTCAAGATTATTGATAAATCTGAATAAATCGATGTGGATATGACAATTGTTTACTACAATTGAACCGATGAACTTGCTGGTATTTTACAATACAGGTCAACAAGTCTCTGAGCATAATGGACACTATGTTGAAGTGACTAGAGTAGATGGGATAAGTAAACAAGGAAGGTTAAACAATACGTGAATTGAAAGGGGAATAAACAATATTAACGAAACTCACTTAACTATTTAACCATTTAATCTTTCGATTATTTAATTAAATGACTATTTAAAGAGATCGAGCTATAAATAGACCTAACTTAAGTCGAGTTTCATTCTTACAAGCTACCATCTTCTTCATGTTTTCCTGTTTGCAAATTCCTCAAGTATTTTGAAACTTCACTCATTCGTTGGAGGATCTGAGAGCATTATAGGACTTGTGAACTAAAAAGCTAGCTTTTGAACTAATAAGAAGTTGGAATTGTGTAAGTTCATCTTCAAACGTGTTATCTCTATATGATATTCAACTTAGTGATGAAACGTGATGATGTTACATGTTGTTTGTTATGAATGATGTGATGAATATGATATTGTTGCATGTTGATTGTATCGTTGACTAATTGAAATAATGTGGTTGTGCTTGATTTTTAGATTTTAATAGTTTTCTATGTTGTTGTAAGGTCATGTTGGGATACAATGAGTTTGGGTGTTAATGAATATGAATTATTTATAAAAATGATTCATTACGAAAGTGGTGAGATGTGATGGTTAATGTTAGGCGTGTTTTGTCAAAAATTAGTACTTATAAGAGATTTTTTAAGAACTGTGAAAGTTAGATTCTTAGGGTATCAACTAAGTCAAGTGGTTATGTTGTCAGTAATGTTTTATTTAAAAAATATTACAAAAATATTTTAAACTAAAAAAATTATTTTAATTACTTAAACAAATTAAATAGGTGAACTCATATGGTATCAATTATAGGCTTTGGGTTGGTGCAAAAACAAACCAAACACATTTAAGAAAAACATATTCAACATCGATTATGACAATAATAGACATGAAACGTCACTTTGTATATCAATTATGGTCATAACTAATAGAATGTGATGTATTTCTTTTCTTCATTTGGAATATGAGGATTTTACATTGATTATGATCATAAATGATTATTATGTTATTTGACATAAAATATTAAGTTGAGTTGTAAATAAAGGAATCCATAGAAATCATCTTATTAATGCATAATTCAAATATATACCTAAAATAAGTAAAGATAATGAGTATTGAATAATTTAGTAAATAAAAGTGTAAAGAAAAAATGTTGTAAAGGACTTACATTATTTACAATTGAACAAGTAATATGTGAAGTTGTTTGTTACAAAGAGGAATCTCCAACACAACAAAAATTTATATGTAAAGGTGTCTCATTATTCCTTCCAAAAATAGTGGTGTCCCATGGAGCCTTTCTTGGGTTGTTGGCACTTGTGAGCCTTCAAGACACACTTACTATCTACACACAATTATTACAAGAAAAATTCACAAGCTAAGACATCGAAGAACACCAAAGGCTCTTCCAAGACACTTAGCACAAGGTTGAATACAAATTGAATGAATTAAAGCAATTAAAAATACAAGATGTCATTTCGGTGTTTCACTTTTCTTCTGTTGTCAAATGTTTAGTTCTTTTGTTGCTTGATTTTCCTTTGTGAATCCGCCAAAGAGACAAGATCTCCATTTCAATTTCCACTCCCTAAGATGCTACCTCAAGAGTTAGTACCTCAAAGAGAGAAACAATAATGATTCACAAGATCTTCCACTTCAAGAGGCCAAACACTACAAGAAATATGATTATTATCTACGCAAATATTTCGTAGGTAATGTGCATTTTTCGTAGATAATTTGAATTTATCTACGAATTACCTACGAAGTAAATTTCGTAGGTAATTCGCTGGTAGGTAACTTTATCTACGAAAATATACTTCGTAGGTAACTTACTTATGACTATTACCTACGAAATATTTTGTGCGTAACTTAGTTACGAAAACCTATGTAGATAAGTTATCTACAAAAACCTGCATAGGTAAATTACCTATGAAAAGTTTCCTTTGAATATTGAATTTTGCTTTGAATATTGAAATTTCAGTAGAAGATGATTTAAAACCATTTAATTTGAGAAGATTAAGCATAGAAGACGAATTTGATGGTCTTAGGTAGAAAAAAAATTTAGCAACAAGACTCAATTTATTTGATTTAAAAATAAATAAAGGACTTAACTGACTTGAAAAAACTTGAGGGATCAAAAAATTACACAGTACAAATTAAAGAGAATAAAGCTCAAGTAATGCTATATTTAAACATTGGATAATGGTCTTACTAGCATGACCTAAATTAGGAATTTTAGTTGAGCTCTTGATTTGAGAAAAAGGTTTATTACTACCTCTTTGGAATTACCAGATCAATTACATCATCCAGTTGAAAGTTCAACAACAAGGTGTCAATGCTTAAGGGGAATAAATGTATAAAATGAAATCAAGTTTCACTAATTAATTCACCTTAAGTAGCTCAGGGATTTCTTTCCTTGAGGTCACATATCCAATAAGTTTTCCACCAACATTATTTGGTATGGCCTTGGGCATATAGAATCACCCCATAAATATTTTAATAATGGTGATTGTGAACAAATCAAATTTAAATAGGAAATAGTTTAGAGATTAATTTATTTGGAATCAAACTTTGAGCAAAATTGCATTTGATCGCTTAGCTTCTTTGCCACCTTTCAAGAGAAGCCAATTCCCACTTTGGATTACCAATGAAGCTATCAGTATAAATGATAATAAATTACCACTAAAATGTAAATAAACAACATATAATACAAAGATAGCATAACTACTTTAAGCTCCACAACCTAATTCATACCATAACATTAATCCCATTATAGATCAAAAGTGACAAGTTAAAAGAAACTTAATTCAATAAATTACAAACCTAGGCATAAAATTAAAAAAATAAAAAAAGGAAACATAAAACATAATAAAAGTAAAAAATATGATGCTCCTAATGAATGGGAACAATATGAAATGAGAAATCATGACCCCAACATGCCTTGCTTGTCAGGTTTATAAAGAGGGGGTATCACTGGGGAGAACAACACCAATGAGATCTGAGCCTAACCACATAAGACACTGACACCACTCTCAACCCAAAACCTTAAGGCAATGGGTTTATGGGTGTTTGTTCTTATATAGTGCTCTACTTTCTCATTTCTGGTCAATGTGGGACTTAGACTCACACTTAGATTCCTAACAATCTCTCCTTCAAGGGTGAGTCCCTTCAACCACATTGGTACACTCCCCCTCCAGTAGAAGCTGCCCAACCACGAGTACTCCTTTTCTGCCCTTTTTTGTATCGCCGTTCTTTTCTTAACGGGACACGCTTACCTGACCGACACTGTCAGGAAGACTTTCGATACTAGGACCATACTGGTACTACACTCGTCTGAGGCGGTATTAACCATCGGCTCTGATACCACTTGTTAGGTTTATAAGGAGGGGGTATCACTCGGGAGATACAACACCAATGAGATCTGAGCCTAACCACATAAGACACTGACACCACTCTCAACCCAAAACCTTAAGGCAATGGGTTTATGGGCCTTTGTTCTTATATAGTGCTCTACTTTCTCATTTCTGGTCAATGTGGGACTTAGACTTACACTTGGATTCCTAACATTGCTGCAATACGTTGATATAGAGAAACATCAGTAATTAAAAATATGGCTATAAAAAATTATATTCAATTAGTCATTGGGACAACAATTTTCAAGATGATGAAAAATTACATGTCAAGGAAGTATATTATGACTAATTGAAGGAAGATAATCAAAATACATGCTTTGGGGTAAATGGTTGGGGGATAAAAGTCAGTCATTCTAAAAGTATAATTGAGCTATCACAGAAAACATGCAGCAATCTCGATTTCACCATTCAAAATGTAATAAATAACTAAATGGAGATTTTGTGTATAAAACAATTATGCTACAAGGATTAAGGGTGCAAAAGAACTATGATGAGAAAAGACACGAAAGACCTTAAAAGGACTAATCAACTGATACACTCAAACCTAAATATATATGGAAACAAAGATCACCTATAATTATCAGGATTCATGGAAAGTAATGCCCGATACAAAGCTTCCCCTTCTTACGAGTGACCAAGCTTTACTAGAAGTGACACCTCATGTTCTTTGTATGCAAGCTTATCAACCTAAGAAGACATAACCATAAGTAAGTTATATGTCATATGGTAGTTACATTAATCAAATTACCCAAGTTAATTAAACTAAAGCATACATATTTGGTGCAACTCCTTAAGAGCTCTCTCGAGAAACCCACATTCCTCTAACAACGAGATCTAGAAAATAGTATTTGGTGCAGAGAAACACCATAGGGAAAATTAATATCAGTAGTCAAGTCATATAAAGATTTCCTATTCTTGAACATTCAACCATAGATTGACAGTAAAAATATTCATATTCAATACAATGTAATTTGACAAGAATCATATCAAAATCTTTAATTTTAGTATCATTGAAGTAACAAAATAATTCATAAGATTTATAAAGTAGTAGTGAATACCACCCATCATTAACATATAAAAGGACATCACATAAAGGCAAAACACACTTCAAATACACCAACCCTACTATGCGTCTGATTATAATCTAATTGACAGAAGCTTCAACACCACCAAGGAAATAACCTTAGAATTCACTATGAGTATTATGTTCCTCCACCTGTTCCCAGGCTAAGCAAATGAAATGACTGATAATGATAGACAAAAAAGCCATTTTCTAGTCATAATGCATGGCATAAGTCACCAATACCTAAACTAAGATACTAAGATTAAGTTTGGAAAAGTGGAGGATTGAATAACATTTGTCCAAAAAAATGCAATATAAAACCCTAAACCAATCCCTTACCTAGAAAAAACCCCAATTTCTTCTTTCTGAAAAAAAAAACCAATTTGTAAACCTAGTTCGCACAGTCACGAGTTAGGTTCGATCTTTGTTTTCTCCACGGCAAATGGCGTTCAAACACTCACTACATGGGTCGAGACATAGAGCATCGAGGGCAAACCGCAGTCGACATTGGGTGAGCGTGAATGTTAGCCTGGGATGAACATCAACCGCATTGTTGTCGTTCGCACAGTCACACACCTAAACTTGTGCTCGCATAGTCGTAGAATGAACGTCGAGAGTCATGAGAATCCAGATATAGAGCCTCTGATGAATGACTTTTGGTGGCCTTGAATGAACGAGTGTTGGGTGTGTGTGTTAACATGACCATGAGTAGTGAGCGGGGTTAACAAGCTTGAGTGAACTTGAACAAGATGAACTTGAATAGTGCGAGGGATGAACAAGATGAAAAAGCATCACTGATAGGGATGAGTGATTGAACTTGAGTTGTTTTAGGTCCAACTTAATAATCTAAAAACATTCTAGTTTTAATAAAAAAAAATATGTAAGATTACATACGAAACTATCTCATAGGTAACATTTTTTAAATAATTTTTATATATTTTTTATTGATATTTGTTTTCTACACAAAATTTTGTAGGTTATACTTCGTACAAAAATTTTCTGTTATGGTTATCTACGAAAACATCGTAGATAATGTATTTTATCGTTATTTAGGAAACTTTCATAGATAATGTATTTTATTTCCGTAGATAAAACGAAATTATCTATGAACCATATTTCGTAGATAAATTTTCGTAGATAATAACCATTTTTCTTATAGTGAAAGAAAGTACATCAAGAAAAGTTTAAGAATTGTTAAACTAAAAGAGAGATTTAATAGAAAATACTTTAAGGAATAGCAAGAAGAGACAAGCTAAAATTAAGACAATGAAGTAAAGGAAGCACACCAGATAGGATAACCTAGGGGAAGGGCACTAGGATGGATTACAAACACACAAAAAAAAACTAGGAATTATGATGCTCTTTTGTTCTCACAATAACAAAATCAAAACAAAGCCACATTACTCATCATTTGTTAAAGGCCAAAAACTTTTATCCATGTAAATTCAAGAATGATGTTCATCACACAAGTGATTCTTATAACAATCATGTAGATGCAATGACTGAATACTCTCCATACTATTTTCAACTCTTCACAATTATTTTTGAATTAATGTTCTATCTATAAAACACATTTTATCTTTCTTTTCTTTGAATCAATTCAACTTATCATACATATACTTAGCATCAATCACGAAAGGATTTTGGAAATTGTAATATTTTTTACCAAATGAAACTCCTATAGGAATCAACATTAAGATGCACAACTAAGAACAAGACACAATGGAATCTTAACTCTAGGATCTTGCCAATGATCTAATAACAAGCATGAACTCAATAGTGAAAATTGGAAGCACTAGAATAACATATGAAACTTGGAAATTCAATTAACAAGAGTAAAGAAAAACTGAACTATGAAACCCATGGAATTGATGACAAATAAAACTACACATGACTATATACAACATGTATGGATCATAAGATCAAAATGACCCAAGTTTTAAGCAATTGCACTTATTAAAGTGATGGAAAACTCAATCAAAGTAATTGTACCAATTAGAGTTTATAGAAACTCAAACAAAATAGAAAGCATATATGATATAGTATATAAATCCTAAGAACGCACACACGGATGGTTCAATATGAGTCAATTAAATTTGAACCAACATTTAAAGACATATATGATAAAAAAAATCAATGAAAAAACTTTAAACAAGCAAGGAAAGGAATCAAGACAATATGGATCACAAAATATATGCTAGATACTCATCTCTTGATGACCAAAGACGAACCAAAGCTTTTGATACCACATGATGACTCCACCTTCATGCTTGCTTGTGGATGAAGGAAGATTGGATGGATGCGCGAAAGCTTGGAACTCAAGATTGTTCAGTGTAATTGAAGTGGAAAGGTGAAGGATAGTCACAAGAGAGGTTAGGCCAACTGAAGAGGAAAAGGAATTCATGAAAATGGGATCATATTCTAAGGAGACTCACACAAGTTGTTTAGAGAAATCTTTGTAGAGTTTTACTATCATTCATGAGTGAGTTTTATAATGGGTGTAAACCTTTATTTAGAGGAGATGAGGTTTGTAAAAGGAAAGTAAAAAGAAAGGGAAATTAAAATTCAAATATCCATCATGTGCTCCTAAACTCATGCCTAGATTAGTGGATCAAGTGCCAAGTGGAACTCATGCTTTCCACACTGATGTGAAAAATAAGAACCATGTGCACCCTCTCTACACTTAAGTGATTAGCCTAGGGTTTCTTTTGGGTTTAGTTAGCCAATTGGAGCCCTAGGTAGGTTTTTCTAATCTAGGCAAACCCTACTTTATTTTGGGCCCCACTACAAAAAAAATTGAAATTACCGACGGAATTTTACCGACGGATATACTTCTGTCGGTAAATTTAAATTACCGACGGATTTTACCGACGGATTCTCAAATTTTAATTACCGACGGAAAAATTCGTCGGTAAAAAAAATTTCATTTATCGACAGAAAAATCTGTCGGTAAAATTCGTCAATAATTCAAATTTTTTTTACCGACAAATTTACCGACGGATTTTTTCGTCGGTAAAAGAAGCGGGAAATTTCCCGCCCAAATTTGAATTACCGATGGATTTACCGACGGAAAAATCCGTCGGTAAAAGAAGCGGGAAATTTTTTGTCCTAATTTGAATTATCGACGGATTTATCCGTCGGTAAAAGAAGCGGGAATTTTCCCGCCCAAATCTCACCTTATAAGAAGACGAGGAGAAGAAGAAAAGAAGAAAAAGAAGGAGAAGAAGAAGAAGAAGAGAAGAAGAAGAA
>Ga0214543_1002167_pt1 | contig 38686 bp, 18 predicted proteins | sample CNSS2metaG_FD_160094 | JGI IMG/M metagenome (GOLD analysis project Ga0214543, IMG submission 160094) | Root nodule microbial communities from cowpea collected in UCLA plant growth center, Los Angeles, California, USA - CNSS2 | ecosystem: Host-associated > Plants > Roots > Nodule | place: USA...
ATTCCCAGGCAGAATTTGAAATCTCTTCCCACGTCATCAGCTTTGAACATTGGGTACTTATGCACTTCCTCCCCTTCACAGTCCACATCGCTTTGTAATTCATCTGTGCTATATGAAGCATCCATGTCATGATTTCCACCAAATTGGGGTGTTTCAAAACCACCAGCACTTGCACTAGTTGAACACTTCCTTTTTCTCCTACTCTTTCTCATATTGGACCACCTTTGAAGAACATCTGTTATGTTCCTGCGTGCTGTATCACTGCATCCAAATCCATCATCACTGGACCACATGTTCTTCCCCTCCCTTGTATCTCAGAAACCTTCCTTTAAAGGCCTCGAATTTCCCCATGTGGTAAAATGCAATAGAAAAACCCATCTCTGAAAAATTAAAGAAATAGAAACCCTAAATGCACGAAAATAAACACAAATCGCAACCAACAAAAACCATAGCTAAATCAGAATACAACAACTTACATGAATCAAATAAAACCAAAGAAAATGCGTCGCTCAAATGAATAAACCCATACCTTCGTCTTCACCACGAGATACAGCAAGAAATGCCCTTCGACAACAAGTTTTCCCACTTCGACTCAAGAACCACGCGAAACCCCCTTTCTCTGCAACCTAAAACCAATTTTTCTCCAGCGCTTTCAAGATTCTTCTCTCTCACGGTGGTCGTCGCTTTCAAGATTCTTTCTCCCCTTTCTGTTCGTGTTTTACTTAGGTTAAGTGATGCTCGTGTTTTTACTTAGGTAAAGTACTGCTCGTGTTTTACTTAGGTCAGAAACATTTGCCTTTCGCGTTTACTTCACTCATTCAACTTAAACGGTGCGGTTTGATATTTCATAAATTTTTAAAAAATATAAAATTAATGACACGTGTCAACATTTTATCTCAAGACGTGTCAACATCTCACATGCTGAGGTGGAACGCCGTTTGCCACTCACCATTTTTTGTAACGCCGTCCTAACGGAAGGACCAATAACACTCATTTCAAAACTATGAGGACCATACGGTGAGAAAATTTCGGTGAGGGACCATTTGCAATTTTTGGTGAAACTTCAGGGACCAAAAACATATTTAACCCTTTATTTTTTAAGTGTTCCACTAAGCCAATTTACAAAGTGTTCTAATGGTGAAAAAAGGGATAGAAAAAAGGTAACAGGTAGAGAAGAAAGATTGGCTGTAAATTGAGAGAAGAATATATGCGTATACTTTGAAAAAGAGTCAGATTATATATTTGTTTTTGAAATTTCATTTCATTATAAATTTAAATATTTCACAAAAGGAACAAACAATCTCTTTGTATTGTTTTAAACATGTCCTCTTTGGGAAATGTTGTCACAGACATGTCCTTAAATTTAGGAACAACATACATATGTATTGTTTTAAACATTATATTAATTATATTTCTTAAAGATATGGACCGAAAATGTTAATTTATTTATTTTAAATAAGTATAATAATAATAATAATAATAATTTTAAAGCCCAGTCACTTGTTTTCTTATTTTTAGAAATCTTTCTAGCTTTTTATTCTCTTATTTTCTGAACTTTCTCTTTCCTTCATAGTCATTGTTTTTTCTCCTCTAACTTAACTGAAAACCTTTCATGAAACATAGGCTGAATTTTGAGTCTTTGCTTCGTACTCCACAGATTAAACTGAATAGTTAATTTCTCAAAGTAAGTTGAATATTAAACATTCGTATCTCCCTTTTTTTATAGTTCGGTTGCATTGGTATCTTGGATTCTTTCTTTAGAGACTCATTTTTGTCCATGTGAAAGTTATTTAGTTTGTTAATGGAGTTGTGGTGCTCCTTCCATTAGGACTCTCTCCTCGCAAGTTCGCTTCAGTTTCGAAGTATGGAAAGATAGGGCTTTAAAACCTGTTTTAAGTGTCTTGCATGTTTTTGGTCTTCAATCATACTTAAAATGTTGGTTTGATGTTTGTGGTTTTGTTTTTTTTTTTTGTTATTGTTTGGAATTTTTTGTTTTTGTATGCTGAAATCAGTGAAAACCTAATATTCTAGCTTTAACGATAATTTTTACTTTAAGCGAGATCCGTCTAGCCCAAAGGAAGAATATAGCTTAAGCGAGAATAGAATAATTCCACTTTGTTCTTTGTTTGAATTTTAGCTTAAGCGGGTAATTTATAGCTTAAGCGATATCAGTCTAGCTTAAATGAGAATTACTGCAAAATTTTAATTCTTTATTTTAACTTGTGACTGAGTGAGTTAATGTTAAAAATATAATGTATGAAGCTATGCATGAATGATGTGACATTTTTTTCACATGTACTTACTTGATGTGTTTAGCTTGGAATGACAATTATTTTGAGATAACATGTGGAATGTTAATGATAAAAGAGTTTTAAGGTGAATTATTGGTAATGGTGTGGTTAGTGTATGCCTTGATATCAGAGATGTCTAGATAAGGAAGGTATTCTAAACTATAATAATCACTCACACTCATGTAGAGTAGAGTGGTTATGTGGTGAGAGTGGCAGGAGATCCTAATCTTGGAAGGTGTTTGAACCTGAGACATATTGGGATTTACCTTGTCATTGATTGGGTGATAACCCCTTGTGGCTAGACTCTACCGAGTTTAGAAATCAAAACAGATGCATGCTTCCTTAGAATTATATATCAGACACAAAATCCAGATATCAAGTCAAGAGTCAGTTGGGTGTTTCATTGAGTGAAAACTTTGTGAGTTAATATCAAGCGCATAATTCGGATATCAAGCACATTAATGTTTCTTTTCTCCATGTATGTGTTTATTGGGTGATGTGCTTATGTAACTCTATTTATGTATGAATGCTTAAATACACTAGTTTATCCTTCTTTCTTTCTGTATTTGTTTTCTTGTTGTGTTTTCCTTTTTTCAATGATCACCAAATATTAGTGTGAGCAGAGATGGAGATTCGTGGTGATCATCAAAACAATGAAGATGTTGTTGTGTAATTTAGGCGTGTTGGTTATTGCTCTTTTGAGCATCTTTTGAAAAATTGGTCTTATGTAATTTATTGTTTTGTTGAACAATCTTTTACCGATCTGTATTATGTTTTAAGACATTATTATGGTATTGTTATGTGCCCATGATATTTTTGTTTTAGGTGTATTTTGGAATTATTGTGATGGGTAAATTATGATATACTTTCAGCTATTTGCTTATTTTATTATGATATGTTAAAGTTTATTTATTAGAGTTATTCCATTAAATGAGATGTCACAATAATATTAACTATTAAATTAATAATAAATAATTAAATTTATCCAAATATTTTAAGTGTTCAGAACGCATTCCATTTTCAACAACGATTTGTATTTATAGTTAATGAAAACTTATTCATTATTTATTAATTATCGGATAACTTTCCATCTTTCTATATTTATTCTGATATAGTGTGTAAAAATTATGGACAACGGATAAATAATCGATTTATTATAATTATTATTTATGTGTTTTATTTTTAGTACAATTTTATTTTTACCTTTTTAATATAATAATTTTATTTAAACTCTATGAAAAATGATTACAGTTTAGTATACATTCAATTTTTATTAACTCTCACATAATTTTATTAAAAAATTAATATTAATATATATTTGATATTAAAAAATGTTAAATTTTAAACTTTATAAACAAAAGTACACTATAAAATGCTTTTTTGAATTATTCTTTTAATAAACACATTCAGGACAATTATTAAATATTAAATATGCATTTAATTACCTAAAGATATAATTACTGATTTGGTTTTCTAATTTTTTGGTTTAGTTTAATTTGGTATATTTATTATTTGTTGGTTCAATTTAGTATCCCAAGTATTTAAAAGAGTTCAATTTGATTCTATCCATTAAGTTGGAGTTAAAATTGTGTCGCTCCAAGACACGTGTCAAGCCATATAATTTTTTATTTTTTTTCTAAAAATTTATAAATTATCACGTGTCAGGTTATAGTCGTGCCACGTGGCGGTTTACAGTCATAACACGTGACAGTGGTAATAGTTGTTTTTAATTTAGTCTTCTATTTAAATTTTTTATTCAATTTAACACCTCAATTCTTTAAAATGATCCAATTTTGTCATTTTCAATTTGAAACCAAATTAGTAAATAAGTTTAATTATAACTTATATATACATGTTAAAATAATTGTTTTGAATTTATACATCAAATTACTACACCTAAATATTCAAATAATTTTATTTTTTACAAGTGTAAAAAAAATTAAGAGTAAAAAATTACAAAGATAAAAATATAAAAATAAAATACTCACCTTTATAAAATACTTATTACACCTCCAAATTCATTAATGATATTAAATTTGAAAATTTTCCTTCTAACAATGTCATTACTCATGATGGTTAATTCAAGTTAGACAAATTTCCAAGGAGACGTAACTTTGTTATTTATAAAACTTATATTTAAGATTTTAACTTTGTTTAAATATTAGGTATTTTTTTTAACGATTATTATTATGAATTGTTAAACAGGTCAACATCAAAAAATTTAAAAAACTTATGATGCATTCAAACAACAACATTAATATCAAGTGTAAACATTTTTTTGAGGGGACGACGCTGTCCCCTGTTCAGAAGGCAAAGCAGTAACGCATAGACAGACAGCATGCACGAGTTTATAAAAAGTAACCTAAAGTTCTAATTATGATGCTTCAACGATCATCGTATTCATAGTAATTGTAGGTGAGTGTTTTTCTTCATAAAATTCTTTCGGTTAAAAACAATTATGTTAGTTTTAAAAATCAATAATTATAAGATATGAATCTTTATGCAGGTGCAGGAGGCCTATGGCACAGTAGCAGAATTCACAACTGAAATTTAATTAAAAGCGTGTGAAGTTGTGTGATACCAACAATGTTTTGGTTGCATTGCATCCTCTTTTCTGCATTTTTGTTTGTTGTCACATTCGAACTCATAGTTAGGAATTCAAGTGTGAGTTTAAGTAGAGTACTATATAAGAATAAAGACCCATAGTGTCTTATGTGGTTAAGCTTAGATCTTATTGGTGTTGTTCTATTTCTCCCCGGTGAAATCTCCTTAGTAAAATCTGACACTCATGTATTTGCTTCATCACTCAGAATCTGTTGGCACTGAGCATGGACCATGGCATCGTAATGCTGAATTCGACAGAAAAATAATTGGCTTAGGTCTGCAAAGTGAGGCCCATTGTATTCATAGTGGTCCTCATAGGCCCATTGTATTTCTGGGTTTCTGATTATGGACTTCGCCGGGTACACATTTCAACAAACTAAATCATACCATTACTCCATATAACTCTTCCACTTGATAGCGATATCTTTCGCCCACCAATTATAACTTTTTTTCTGGATATCGTTTTATCAAGTATAACAAATTTTAAGAAAAAGTTTTTCTCTCACTTTTAATCTTTTAGTAACAAAACACGGGCACCGACGTTTCTATCTTACGATCTTTAGAAATTCAAGTGTGAATAGTCTTATATTAGTTAAAAATAAAAAAGCAAAATATTATATAAAGATAAAAATCCATAATTCATTAATTTAAAATTTTAGTTGAAAATAGTATCAATGTTTTATGTGATTAGACTCAGATTTTATTGGTGTTTGTTCTAAAAAAACACCCTCTACAGAACTAACAACCATTACTTCTTATATTTCATTATTTTCTAAGATCAAACTGTTGATGAAAGACTCAAATAAAGATCAAAAGCAAACCGATGAAGGATGTGATATGAGTAAATAATGAAGTTTCCACTATGAATATTTGAATCTAATTAACGAAGTAGTTGTGTACAAAAATGTGGGAGTTGGATTCTTTTATTTGTGTTGTGATGGTACTGGTAATTTGTGTATACCATAACAAAACGATTAATAGATAAATAATATTATTGAGAAATTAGTCCAACTTATATAAAAAATTGGATTTTTTTAACTTAAAATATAAAAACAATAAAGTATTTTTTTTATATGATATTCAATTTTTTTATATCTATTCGGTATAAAATTTAAACTCATGGTTAAATTCTCAACATTCCATAATTTTAAATAATTCCAAATATTGTAGTGCAAACACAAATAATCTACCATTCCCTCCTCGTAAATAGTACCTCAACTCATACACATTCTAAGCCCAAAAACTTCCCCATATCGCAAAACTATTATGAAGTCCTTTTTATATTATACTTATCTCCTCAAATTTAAGACAGTTAAAATATGAGAAAGATTCAACAACTTTTAATTTACAAACAATCTCTAAAAGAACAGTTGAATATAATAATATTTTTGTGTTTCAATAATTCATTTAAGTAAAAACAATTTGAAAGAGTTCATAAGCTCACATTTTTGTTATATATATTTATTGAAGAAGTCGTATGATTTTATCAAGAGAGTTTGAAAAAAATAAAAAGTAAAACAGTAAAAATGTATATTATGCTAATAAATAATTAAATAAATAACAGAATAGTTTACTATGAAGTTATCGAAATATAGTTTGAAAGTGTGAGTAAATTGTCAGTGATCAGTTGGAGAAAGGTAAAAAAATGACGTCAAGTCAACGTACCTAATAAGTAAATAACATAACACTTATTTTCTGCGCATGAAAATATCTAAATAAAAATTTAATTTACCTAACCAAATAAAATTATACATGTTGAATAAAAAATGGTTCTTTTCTTACAACTTTATTAAAAACGAGAATCAATAATATATGAAAAATAAAAAATAAAGGTCAAACAATGAATTAGTCTAATAACCTGCTGTAATTAATTATATATTATATGTGTAAGATATTGAAACTAAAATAAAAATGTACAATTTGAATAATTAAAATTTTTGAATCGTGTATTTTTAAAGATACGAAGAAATTAAAAGATTATTATAATTTAAATCATCAATATTAACAAATTAGTTTAGTTATTGATTATTAATGAATTAATTTAGTATATAAATGTAATTATATTTTAATTTATACAATTAAATATAATAATTAATAAGGGAAAATCTAAAATATTTACTTACTTAATTATGATAATTAATATAACATAATTAATTAACTAAGTATTTTATATTTTTATTTATTGATTAATATATTTAATTAAATGGAAAGAAAATATACAAAATCAAAATAATTATTCGTTTTAATATAATAAATGTAAGACCCATTTCTCTTTTAAAAAGGTTTGTGTTGGTTTTATTAAATGGTTCAGGATCTATCCACTTGTGTTTTAGTATGTTTTTTTATTGAATTGTAGAATTATAGTTTGTTCTTGTTTCAAGTTTGGGAATTTCCTTTTTAGCATGGAGATTTTTTTTAATTGGTAGTTTAATTCCATGTATTGATAAGAAAAATTTAGTTTTCAAATTGTTAATTGTTACGGAAGAGATGTTCTTGTTCAAAGAATTTATGGTTGTCTATTTTAAGAGAAATATATGTACATGTATTGAATTTGGTGGGTTATAGTGACATGTTGAAAGTAGATGCATGTGAGATTAAGTTGCGGGTCTTGGAGAAATATGGTTCTTGAGTTGAATGAAAATGAAACTCTTTTATTTTGGCAGGTGATGTAGAATATGGTACAAGGTTCGACTTTGGAGTTGTAACCATGTTTGAATTGAGGATTTGATATTACTTAGCTAAGGTTTTTCTTTTACTTATTTATAGACTTGGTAAATGTAGAGTTTAGGTAATTTAGAATGCAATTGGAATGAGAGATATTGATTGTTGCAATTGTTCAGTTTGGTATCATCTATAAACCCCTTTGAAATGAGTTTGAGAAGATAAAAGTGCAAGATACCAAATTGTGAAGTGGAACAAATCAAAATCTCACAACCAAGAAGCATATGGTGTGGCGCTACCCATTTTTCTACACTGCACACTTTTCATAAAATGAAGGTTTCGACTTCATTAACCGTTGGATCAAGCTTAAATTTTAAAAGTCAATCCTAGACTCAAGTTCTTTGCTTTGACCGTTCGGATCTTGAATCGGAAGTATGTAGTGAGAACAGCTTTTATCACAAGATCCCTGTAGTTTTGATTATTGACAACATTGACCTTTGTTGCTTGTTTGGTGCATAACTTTCTCTATAGTTATTCAATTAAGTTGGTTCTTTTTGCACTTGGTTATTGATTCAATTATTTTTAATTTGAATGTAAATACAAATTTTTTGGAGCTTTACACAAGCTGCAGTTTCATTTCTAAAATCTCAAATTGTTTGCATAATGTGTTGTTAAGTTGGATTGGATAAAAATTATAATAATTAATTATTTTCCAAGAGAGACATATGTTCAATGGTTTTTAATGTGTGTTTTCAAATGTTTGTGTGAGAATATAGGAGATTCCATGGAGGAAATGTTATTTGATTTAATTAGTAGTGTGTTCATTGATGTAAGGGGTAAGTACGGAAGGTTTATCCTGATACTTTAATGTTCATTCAAGATTCATGTAGAGTGGAATGAGTCATGTGGTGAGAGGGACAGGAGGTCTTGTCTTTAAGAACAGCCCCAGGGTTCTTATGACGGTTAAAGAGACTAACCTTGTGTGGTAGAGTAAAATCCATTAACAATGACTCAACATGTAGTAGAGTTCACTATAAGTGCAAAAACCACCAAGAATCATACATCAATGTCTAGATCTAGATAATTGAGTCTAGAGTGTTATCTTGTGTGATAGGATAGTTGGATAGTTGATATTGCTTAGCTTGGTGTAATTGGTGCGTTTATGCAATTCTTTTGAGTATCATCTTTCAGTTTTTGCTCTTTGGAGCACCATTTTGAAGAACAATTTTAATTGTAATTATTTGTTTTGTTGAGCAATTTTTTTGCCAAACTATTTCATGTTTAAGTTCTCTTTATAACATTGTTTTATGCCTTGATTTTCTTTTATTCAGTATATTATAAATAATTGTAATAGCTACTTTTCTATACTACCCGTCTAGTGCTCTAATTATTTATAATTATGTTATGCTTTATTTATTAGAATTATTCTACTAAATGATGTCACAATAAATAATTTCATTAATTTTTAAGGTTAATCAAATATCAACATTAATACTATTTTTAATAAATATATACGATAATTATTAAAAAATAAATAAATACTTAGCAGTATATTGAATACACTCAATTATATTAAATATTAACGAAGTTCAAATGCAACAATATAATTAAAATTGTTATACTAAAATTTTAATGATTTATTATAATAAAAACAAAATATATTAATACTGGTTCTACTAAATCTACTATTTTTATCACATATCATGTATAATAAATCTACCAGCTCCATGTATTTGTTAGGAGTTAGAAATGTAGTAAATTTAATTTATTTTAATACCACGAATAAACATATATAAACTGATATTTTTCAGGTGAATGTTATGACATGAACAGGTGGATGTAATTAAAACTCAAACATGTAAATTTATTTATGATATTAAAAACGAAAATTTTCCAATAACACATGTTTGTATGGAAAGTATTTTGCCCTAACAGGTATGAAGCTACCCCTGGTTTATTATTTGTATCAGGGTTTAAATTTGTAGAGATTGAAGAATAAAATTGTGGAGTTTTTTGTTTTTATCCTTTTTCAAAAAGCAGACTAAAAGCCAGGAAAGAAAAGAAGAGCAGACACATGATCTGTCTTTTAGCAGAGAAATTATTACTATTATTAATTATTATTATTAAACAGAGGAGGCAGAGCACCTGATGATAAAATAATAGCAAATGTTAACGGCACAGCACTTTCCGTGGCGTGAGAAGTAATGCAATATTTGGCCATAAATGGAAGAATCTTCCTTCTGCAGTGAGACAACAATGACGAAGCTTTCAACCTTCCCACCCTAACCGTAACTCATGCATTCTCTTTCTCTTTGCCAGCTCCTTTTTCCACATTTTAAATAAAATTATTAGATGGAAATCAAAACTTTAATTAATACAAACAAAACATATATAAGAAACCAGACACCTTCTGCATCTCGCAGGAAGAACTGCAAGAATTTGTTTGGCGAAAAATAAAGGTATGGTGATGATAACGAAGCCATAACTGAGAAGGGTGAAGAAGAAAGATTACGACGTGACATAGAAAACAACACGGTACATCTCAAAATCTTCCCTCGCCCCGAGGAGAGATCCAATGCTTCAATACCTGCTGCATCAAATGCTATTCAAGTAAACAGGAACAAAGAAAACACAGTTGGACCATGTTACCTTCTTCTTCACAGTAGTCTTCTTGTGTCTTGTGTTATCCCTTTCTTACGTATTCAATTTTGCTTTTTATTTCTTCGTAAAAAACTCTTATCGTGTTTTTCTTATATTTAATGTTCTTTTGAGTTTAACCTAGAGAAACACAGATTTCCTGCTATTTACATATGAAGTAAATAAACAGTCACTTTACATGATTTTCTTTCAGAAATGTATAAAAAGAAAAATTACTTTTTAATAACTTAAGATATTAGAAATCCTGAAGAAAAAAAATTCCAACTATGATGATATGTTTTTATGTTTTCTTCGTATGTGTTGTATGTGACATCAATGTCCTGTGACGGAAGTTAAGTATCTCGGGTTACAATCAAATCATGACGTTTGGACGGTTACACTCTTAAATAAAAAAAATTGTGTTCTGATTATTGACTATAAATTTTGGCTTAGTGGTAACTGCTTAATTCTAACAATTGGTATCAAAATTTGATTCCTGGACACCTATCATTACAATAAACCTCTTGTTGGATGGGTGCAAATAAAGTTATGTATGAGTGTAACTTCAAAAGTATATCTCAAAGTACATAACAAAGAATAACACTATATGATGTGGGTGAAAAGTATGCACCTCAAACAGAAAAGAAACATCACCCTATCTAAATTTCACCCAAATCCTAATCCACTATTAGAGATAGACTGTTCCTATCAATTTAGAGATAAGGTTTGACCAAAATCTAAAACCTTAGCATATAGTCACAACCATCCTTAGCATATGGTCACAATCATCATTCAACGTAGCATGGATGTGGGACATATGAAGAGGAAGAAACTACCTCCTAATCACAAAACCAACACGACAAGTGCATCGGTCACAATCTAACAAGTAATGAGTATTTTATTGTTTTTTCTCAATTGACTTTTGCAACACATGACAACTCAATTAAACAACAAATAAAACAAAAATACAATAGAAACTTTTGTTTTTTGTATTTTATCAAACAGTTGGTGTGCAACTATAATTTAACATAGTGTATTTACGATTTGTCAAGACTATACTTTATCTACTTCACTCTCATACATCATCAATCATCTCAATTCCATATTCATGTTAAATCAACCCACAATATCCTATCTCTAGTGAATTTGAGTATATGATAACTCATTAAATTTCAATCCCTTGAATATCTAAAAAGTTAAATTATGTATTAATTTTAAGAGTCTAAAATTTTGATGAATCATACAAGTATCCATTAGATATTTAATTTCAAATATAGTTTCTAAAAATATTTTTCAACATTTTAAGAATCACAAATCAAGTATGAAAACAATTCCTATCAAACATTAAACATAAAAATTAAATACTAACTTGAATTGGTAATATATATATATATATATATATATATATATATATATATATATATATATATATAATAAGTTATAAGATTAAGTAATGACTTCATGCATATGATATTTGATTTACAAAATTATCGGTTATTGTGCTTACAATATATCTTGTTACTAATTTAATGATTTGTAAAAGAAATCAAAATACTAAATTTTGATCTAACCCAAATAGTTTTATCCAGACCATTTGAAAGATAATGAAAAAAAATTAAACAATTGAATCCGATTATTTATCTATTTATCGACAAACACCTATATACACACATTTGTTGAATTTCCATCACACGCCAAACTATACATGCTCAAAGGAACGTTCGTATGAAACAATTAACTATCACTGAGACAATTTTTCCATTCCATCTTGTATTATTTCCGTGATCAAACATACTACACCGATTTTTATTTGAAATAAAAAAAGAGAGCAAAATAACAGTATTTTTATTTTCATACTTTAAAAAATCCGGTTAAAATGATTTTAAGTTAACATTCTTCTCAAACCAATTAAAATAATGTTTTAGGTTGATTCGGAGAGGGAAAGATGATTTGAAGAGATTAGAGGACGAGGTGAATTTTTTGTGAAATTTAGAGTATTAATTATTATTGTAAGTATAATTTTAAAACGTATATTTTATATTATTATCATAATTATATAACATTTTGCGTAACTAATTTACATAATTTAAAAAAACATGTTTATGAATCGACTTCAACTAAAAAAATAATGGATGACATTATCACAATTTTACATGTACTATACTTAGGCGGTCGTGATTAATATGACTAACTGTCCGGTCTGAATCGTCTACGACTAGTTTTATCATAAAAAGAATAGATGGTTAGTTAACTGCACAAAATAATGACACATACATAACGACTATCACCGCCTACTTCAAAGAATAACACATAAGTAAAAGATGTCATCTCCAAACTTAGGAAATCATAGTGGGGCTTCGAGTGTCAGATCACAAGCATGAAACTTGGGCCTGACTCAGGCTCAGTCAAAGCCTGAATATTGGTCCAACATAATAAAGAAGGGACAACCTATAAAGGGGATAAAACATACTTAATATCTTTATAAATACATATGGACCCCAACAATTAAAGATACATTTTCATTAATTCACTAATATGTGATTTGACTTTTGAGAGACTTGTTGATTTGATCGTCGAAGTCCTTCTCACAAATAACTCCTAAAGTTATCCTAGTAGTCAACGATTGAAGTAAAATATGATTTGTGTTCATTGATATTCTGTTATTGTTTCCAAGAAACATTATACAAATAACTTTAAATATTTACATAGGAGAAAAAAAGAAAAAATAATAGAATTTCTTAGTTTTTTTTTCATATTCCTACGAATAAACACCTTAATTTTCTTTGAATTATTTATTTCTGGTCTCTATTTAATAAATACCTTTGTCTTTCTAAATAGTAAATACCCAAGCGAAAGAAATCCGTAATATTGAAATTGGTACAAAGAAAAAGTTTGTCATAAAGAGCTTTATGGTGCATCTACCCGTTGTAAATTTAGGAGGAATGCATAGTGTTTACCTTGAAAAGTGTGAGAAGGGAGTGAAAGTGACGAGTGTGGGAGTGGAAACAGAGCAAGGTTTGGTTTGGTTGGCTTGGACGGAGCGCAATGCTAGCGGACAAACCCAATTTATTCACCCAACACAAATTATTACAAACTGACGCCAACTCCCACGCCCATCAAACTTACCTTTTACCTTTTCCATTCCACATTTTGTATTCCTTCTGCTATCCAATTTAAACTTTTCATACACAATCTTAATCACTCTCTCACAAACATTACTTAATCATTTTCTAATTATTTCTTTTAAAGACAGTTAGGCCGTACAAAATATAACTAATTTCAAACATATTTTTTCCACAAAACATGTGATATAAACAAAGAGAGAGGGAGAGAGTAAAAAAAGTAAAAAAGAGTGTAAAAAAGAAGAGAAAAAATGAAAAAGATTGATTGTAATGTATAGTGAGAAAGAAGATTAGTTGCTAATAATGAAGACAGAAACATACGTGGCAGCTTAGGGTTCACCCCAACTCCTAAAAAAGCCCCCCCTACCCTTCCCCCATTTCCCCCCAACCCAACGCTGCCTGCCAACAACACTCTCTCACTCACTCACTCTCTCTCTTTCTCTCTCTACCTCTCTTAAATTCATGGTCCCACCCACCACCGGCTGCCGGAATCGGAGGCCATGAACGCCGGCGGAACCGCCACCTTCCGATCCATCCTCGACAAGCCCCTCAACCAGCTCACGGAGGATGACATTTCTCAGCTCACTCGCGAAGACTGTCGCAGATTCCTCAAAGAAAAAGGTCTCACTCTCTTTCTCTCTCCTCTTTTTTCCTCCATGATTTCCGGTACCTGAGAACCTCCATTTCCCTAACACATTATTATGCGACCATATTTTTTGTTTATTAAATGATGACATTAATCGGGATGCGGGTTAGTTTTTAATTTAACCTCAATAATCGTAGTTATTTACTTTATTAATAAAGAAATAAATAATTAATAAAACGGAGAAGACACGTGTTCGTACAGGGATGCGCAGGCCTTCATGGAACAAATCGCAGGCGATCCAACAGGTCATTTCCCTCAAAGCGCTTCTCGAACCTTCCGACGATGATTCCCCTCCTCCTCCTCCCCCCATGCACCACCAGCCTCATGCTCCTCAACCTCTAGTCAGTTTCTTTTCTTCTTCTTTCGCCTTTGCTTCTTCTTCACAATAAATGTCATCAATCGTTACTCCGTCACTGATTGTAGGCCAATTTGACTCAACCTCCGCCCAAGGCCCCTCCTCCTGAGGAACCCGCCTTTCTCGCCGCCGACGACATTCAGAAATCTGCCTCTTCTGGGGAAAAACCTACGGAGACTAATGACACCAACACCAACGCCAACTTTGCTAGCCCCAGGTTTGTTTTCTTTTTTCCTCTCTCCTTTCTTTATTATTTTCTTTTTTTTTTATGTTTGGGGGTGCGGAGTCTCGTCGAAGCCAGTTTCATCTTTTGATGATTTGTGGGAGAAAATAGTTGTTTTGAGATTCAGTCAAGTGAGGGTTGCGTGCTAGAGGGAGTGATACGAGGATTTGAGGTTCAGTGAAGGTTAGTTTTCAAGTGGATTTACTTTTGCTATCAAGTTCGAGAATTTACTCATTGTTTAGTTACTTTTTTTATTTTTCTGAGCCGGGAAATCATGCAAATGGTGGGTTTTTAGTATCCAGTGAATGTGAGAGGGACAAGTGGTGGAAAGCTGTTAGTGAAGTATTCTTAAAAGAACGTGAGTGCTTTTTGTGTGTCTAAACACTTTCTGTATGCCTTACGGGATCATGGGCTGGATCTTGCTGTCAGTGAGACTAGAAAAGGTTTTAGGTCATTGGACGTTTGGAATTTTATGGGATGTGTTGGGTAGCACTATGGATTTATCCAATTTCAGACCACCAGTCAGCGCAATTGAAGCATATAACCGCTATTGCCAAATCTAGATAATCACGCAACTCCAATGTTGTTTATTCTATATCTGCTACATTATATTTGTATTTAATGTTTAACTTTAATGTTTAATTGATGTTTTTTTGTTTTCCATTCATGTCTGACCTTATTCAATCTCGTCATTCTACTTAACTTAAAGTGTCCTATTTAGATATTGCACTAGATATCATGATTGAGTAGGAGACACGTTTTATCCAGATTAAATGTATGACAAATATCGAAAGGAGTAAGGCAAACTCTCTAGGTTTAAAATTGATTTTAGGTTTAACATCATCATTTCAAGATTCAAGAAGCACAGACATTTAAGACTGAAAACCGAAATTGTGGCCACGAAGTTATTGGAAATTGTATGTTTTGTGTCTAGGGAATCTCAGGAAATTTTACTCAGTTGCAGCAAGTTGTAATCATACCTAGCTGAAACTGAAAATAAAGCCAATGTTTCTTTTAAGTATTGTTCATTCTTGTTCTGAACATTACTTGTAATTGTAAACGTGGTCACAGAGGGTGTGCAACTAGTGGATCAATTGGCCAAATGACAATTTTCTATTGTGGTAAGGTGAATGTCTATGATGGAGTCTCACCTGATAAGGTTGGTAATGATTTATCCTCTTGCATACCTGGCCATAAATCCAATAAGGTTCCACCTTCCAATGCAACTGTATTTGGCTTTTGCAGGCACGAGCAATCATGCAGCTTGCTGCAAGTCCTGTCCAGTTTACTCAGGATGATCCTTTACATGGAAATGCACCAGTTTGGTCTTCTCCTTGCCATTTACCGTTGGATAAGGATGGCCTCATCCCTGTTGATACAGCAATCCTTCAGGTTGCTCAAGCAGGTAGCAAGTAGGTAGAAAGATTACTTAATTTTGCTTTGAACTATCAGTACTCAGATGTGCGAGGGAACGAATCTTCAGTGCCCGTTGCATAAAAAATCTAAAACTTTTCATTGAATGATTTCAGCTGATGATTTGATGCAGAAAATTGCTGTCACCTTTTTATTTTCTTGAATACCAGATTCAATTTATTTCTTGAAGGAGGATGAAGAGCCAAGTTACCTTTGTCTGAATATGGGAAAGAAATAAATAAATCATGAAATAGGATTCAAGCTACTAATTGCTTTTTATTGTACTATTTCATTTTCCATGTTTGTTGAGTTTTTCTTGCAATTGGTTGTTCCTTTTCTGTGCAAGCTGAGAAATAATTGGATGCCCAGTCATTACGACCAAATTCACTCTGGACGTAGATGTCCAAGCACATCTTTCTTTTACGTGCTTAAATAATGACAACTTGCATAACATCGAACTAGATGTTATGATCCACATATTACGTTGTTGTGGTTTTGGTAACTTTATAATTGGTGTTCTGAATTGGATTTTACAGATAAGATGGTGGAATATCCTCTGCAATACAGAGAGAAAGGGAGCATTACTCGTGATGCTGGTAGGTATAATTCGGTGGTTGGAATTTTTTCTGCTAGAACTTTCGTTGTTCTGTTGTGATAAATTTACAGAAAATTTGAAGTTTTTTTTTTTATAAACTACTGGGCTGAATCTTGACCGATGCTGCATCCTTGTTTTTTGGTATAACTGCAAGTTTTACATTGACTCTCAAGGGCCTAGCACAACCCTCTTTGAAACGGGCATGGGATTGGCTGTGAAAAACCCTGGCGGAGTTCTCGGGCTAAATAATACTCCTGAAGCTTTGATCTCTAGCCGTGTCAAATGTAATGTCATCCATATACCTGGCTACGCCTTTTGGAACAAGACTTTGTTGTTGTTGCTGCTACAGCCACTCCCCTTGTTGAATTTATATTGATACTGAATTCCCATTTTTTTTTTTTAATTTGACTTGGCAAGTTCACTTAGGTCCTTTCTTCTTTTTTTTTTTCCTTGGCATACATACTGAGTCACGATTATTTTGAATCAAGAAAATAAAAAACTCACCTACGTAGTTCCATTCAGTGGCTTTGTTTGATTCATATGCCCCATGAAAAAGTGAAGGCTTTTGTTGTTACGGGTAGTGTTGGACTTAGGTTGCAACTTTTCTACCTTAGTGTTGGATTTAAGCTCCACTTATGTTTGCTAGAACCTCTTGTATGTTTAAGTACCTTGTCTGCTGCTGTAAAATTGCTAGTTAATAAGCACCCAGTCAAAAGCTAGCTATCAAGCACGGAGAACCAAATGCTTTCCAACCAGCATCCCAAGCTATTCAATGTGGGACTTCACTACTCAAGTCTCTATCCCTTGTATTTAAAGAGTATTAGCAGTTATCATGTACAAATGGGTACTGGTATTGATACTATTCATCAATTATGTTTTTACCCTTTGGAAAGGTCCAATGACGAGATTGTGTGGAGATACTGGTGCTCATAATTGGCAGCAATTAAGTATCTAGGTAATGGGTACATGCTCCAATTAAGTTAACAGAACTTCTTGTTGCTTTTTGTGAATCTAAAAGCAATGAAATATAATGAAATCTTGAGTGTTTGATGTACCATATCAGTATGGGTTAAAAACATTGTAATACATTGTGACACTTACAATTCTTAAAACTTGGTATTCATAATATATGTATGTTTTTTCACAAGATATAGATGGTCAAGCAAGCAGAAAAGTGTCATTGCAGCGATATCGTGAAAAGCGTAAGGACAGGTATTTGCAGTGCTGAGCTGCCATTTGTTTTGACATCAATTCTAGTCCCTGTGCTACAAGTGTTTTTTTGGGTGATAGCCTGCTGAATTATCCTCTTAATCTGCCTTCTATGTTAGGGGAAGATTTAAAGGCAAGAAATTGACTGGAATAACTTCGTCTAACTTCGAGATGTATTTGAACCTTCCAGTGAAGGTCCATGCCTCAAATGGGAATTCAAGCCGTAGTAGCACTAGCTCTCCACCACAGCCTAGACTGCCTCTAGCTTCCAGTGGTTCAGCTGACAACCAACTCAAAGTTGCCCTTCCCATTGATCTCAATGACAAAGGTTAGTGTTGAAAATTTTCTTCAACTTCTAGTTGCAAGACAGTATATTTCTTTTATCTATCGAGAATGTGAAAATTTGACTTAAAGCCTTTAAAATTATATCAGAATTATAGTGATTGAAATAAATCAGATTGTCCTGTTTGCTACGTGAGATTTGCAAACCATCTAACAAGCAGGGGGAAATCTTTGTGTGGAGAGCTTCTATGAAAATCTTATAAACCTATGTTAACCTTTTGACTAGTTTACAAACTATAATATTGGTGATGGCTATTGAAATCTAAATGGTGAACCAAGATATGATAGAGCGTTAATGCTAGGTTGCCATTTTTTTCTCTCAATATTTTCTATTATAAATTTGTGTTGTCTGTCTTTGCAGATGTTCATGAATGCTAAAACTCGAACTAGATAGATTATGCAGAATTGGGACGCGTAGAGGATTGAAGTGAGATGATCGAAGTATAACTGAAGAGACGATAGCGTCTAGGAGCCTACTGCAAGAATTGACTACTCTCAGACCGGTCAATTTTAGTATCTTTTAACTGTTTTGCAAATTTCTGTTGTTTAGGATAGTGGAGTGCCCTGCTTACCATATCAATTTTGTAATATCAGCCATCTAATTTCGTCCTTCGGGAATTTCTTGTTACTGAAGTTTAAGGTTTTATTAGTAGTAATGTAGAGAGCCAAGGAGGAGCAGCCATTTTCCCAAGAATATATATATGACGTGTAAATTCACCTTGCTGCCTCGTTAAATGTTAATAGCTTTTGTGCAGATGCCAAAGTACCCTCCCTTCTCTCATGTTTACTTTGTAATTGCTGATTTTTTATTTTGTTTCAGGATGAATGTCTCTAGTAGTATCATTGATTTTTAAATGTTGTAGGATGTGTCATGCTCTAGCTCCATTCTCCTTTGTTCTCCATTTGGTAGACAGGAGAGAAAAAGGGGATGGAAGAGTGAAAGAAAAAAAAAGGAGGGAAAATAACGGTGGATTAATTGGAATACATGGGCAAGGCAGCGACAGTAAGATTTTGATCTGCGTGTAATAAAAATCAGTGAAATAATCTTGTACGGGTTACCTCTACGGTATACGTTACAAAAAAGAACAAAATAAAATACAAATTTTGAAAATAAAAATCATTTTAAATTTTTTGTCCAAATGAGGATCACTTTAAATATTATGAGGATTATCCACAATAAATACATACTACGAAAATGAAGATGAAAAAGATATTTAAATTATTTTAAATTTAATTTTGATAATACGATTGATTATATGTTTCATTATTAATATTTTTGTCAACATAATTAATAAGGTTGTTAATATAACAAATTATATTCCGATTTTTAAATTTTATACACTTTTTGTATTTTTTGTGAAAGACTTCATTTTACTAAATTTTTGTTTTCGTGTTTTTTCTCATTTTTATTTAACTAAACTCTATGTCTTTTCTTTCAGTTTTCTCTTTGTTATATCTTTATTCTTATTATATATTTATATATTATTATACATTTTTGTGACATAAAAACTGATAAATTCATTAGAAATTTAATGTTAGTTGAAAGATTTATATTGTTTAAATATAAGTAAGGTGATCAATATGACTCGTAAAGTTATTATATTTAGATGTTGAATTAAAAATAATACTTTACTCTTTGTGTATGAATTTATTCATGTCTCATTCTATCGAATTGGTGTTGAATTTCTACTACATTTCTCCTTGAAAAATCTCATATAACAGACAAAATTATATAAATGTCGGAGGAACTTATATTGTACGTAGTTATAAACAATTTTCTGCGCCAAGAAATGAGATTGAGTTAAAACGAAAGTGGAGTCGGTGGAATGCCCATAAAACAACATTCTGATAAAACGACGATGGTGATATTTTTTTCTCCTTGAAAACACCAGCCACTTGTAGGTGTGCGCGTCACATGACAGACGAAGAGTTGGTAAGAAAAAATAGAAAGAAGTAATATAATATGCGCCACAATAATATCGTGTGGTTTATAATTAATTTTTTCAGTGGCGTGATAAGTAATATATAGAGAGAATGAATGATAATCAGAGTAAGGAACAGGAGTGATTGAAACTTGAAAGTTATCATTCATGGCGATTGAGGTGAGTTCTTTCTTCTGTTCTGTGTATATGGATGAATGAAGTCTAGGTCTTGGTCTTGGAGGAGCTTCGTTATTAATAAGACATTCTGACATCACAGGCATGGTTGATGGACGATAGCAACGAAGATCCAAGGCTTCCTCACCGTCGCAATCCCAACGAATCAGTTTCATTGGACCAACTGGCAGGTCATCTCTCTCTCTCTCTCTCCCTCCAATCTCTCTTTGATTTTGCTTCATTGTGACGTTTTTTTGAGTTTTTGCAGAATTGGGGGTCTTGTACTGGAAGCTGAATCCAACTATCTACGAGAAAGATGAAGAGTTGAACAAAATTAGAGAAGCTAGGGGATACAACTACATGGTAATCTTTTATTTCAATTCCTTTGATTTTGTTTTCTGATTGATTCTTACCTATTCATTGATTAACGCCTGATAAGATTAGTATTAGAATTTCCAGGATGATATGAATTTGAACAAATATAGAGGATACAGAGAGTTGCTACAGTTTTCAGATAAATCCCAGACTTTGGCTCACATGTTTTTAACCCAATAATGGTATTAAGACAGTTCTCCCTCCAAATACCAAAACCCTTGAATTCCCAAAGTATTTTCTCTTATACAACTAAAGATTATCTTTTTTGCGGTCTTGAACTTAGAAGGCCTCAGTTTTTTTAATATAACGAGACTGTTTTTTTTTTTTATTATTATTATTCAGCATAAAGATTGTTACTTTAAAAAAAAAATTAAATAATGAGTTTTTAAATAGAAATTTTAGAACCGTAAAACTATTTTAAATGTTAGTTTCTTTTTTCTATTTGTAAGTGTTGAATTATACCAAACTGTTGTATTCTTTTCTAGATGTTCGTTACTTATGAGATATTATTGGTAATGCCTTGATTATTATTATTTTTATTAGAACGCGTTTATTAAAATTAGTATTAAATATATTTTTTTCTCTTAATTTTTAATAAACTTTGAAATTAGTCTATTTTAAAACTTTGAATCCATCGAATAAATTTAACAAAATCTTATTAAAAGAACTAAATTGAAAGATGAAATACGTGAATTTGGTCCATGTTGTATTTTATGAATTTTTAAGTTCTGACGAATAATTTTATTTTATTTTTGACAAGTTGATAATTTTCTTTAAAATAAGTTAAGTTTAAACATCTCACCTATCTTTTATGGAGTGCACTAAAAATGTATGATATAAACAACTTAAGTATTTATTTAAAAAGCTTTTAGCAAACGAGAGTTTAACTATAATTTTGATTGAGAAATTTATTACAATAGATTTAAAAAGAACTTGTAAGAAGCTTTAAGCTCGAACAAGATCATCATACGTGACCCCAAAGACTGGATAGACAAAACTTAGCAGTTACACTATATTGTTCTGAGACTGAATCCAATTTTCAGTACTTAGTAGCATATTTTCTGAGGCTAATGATGTTATTGTCTGTTTAGAGACCTGAGAATTTTGAGGTTAATTTATGAGTCCATTTCAATAATTTAAGATAAATAAGGTGCGATCTTGCAGCTAATTGCTAACCATTTGTTATGAATATTGTAGGTGATATTCTAAGTGCCGATAAAAGAAATCTTAAATATAAGTGTCTTATTTGGATGTGTTGTAGGACATGCTTGATTTATGCCCGGAAAAGGTAGAAAATTATGAAGAAAAGTTGAAGAATTTCTACACTGAGCACATTCACCAAGATGAAGAGATTCGCTATTGTTTGGAAGGAAGTGGGTACTTTGATGTGAGAGACAAGGAGGATCGTTGGATTCGCATTTTGATCAAGGCTGGTGATCTTATCATTTTACCTGCTGGAATTTATCATCGCTTCACCCTAGACCCCAGTAACTATGTCAAGGTATGAAAAGGCTTACGCTAACCAAAATCTCATACATATATATTCTATTGTTAAGGTTTCTTCTTTGGGATTATGTTGTCGTAAAGATTTTTCAAATATATCAAGATTCATGAATTTTCTCCGTTGGACTAATCATAGTTTTACTGTGTACATATTGCGTGCAGTTGATGAGGTTGTTTAAGGGAGAGCCAGTTTGGACAGCATATAATCGACCACAAGAAGATAATCCTTCTAGAAAGGAATACATTAAGGTCCTGAATGAAAAATTTGGAGTGCCACTTGCAGCTCATTAGGGTCCTGAAATCTCTAAATTCTATATAGCTTATAGTCTGTGATGTAAATGTTGGGATTTTATCCTATATCTGAACCTAAAACGAAGCATGAGATGAAACAGACTTAAGGGCTTATGATGTACGTTTACCTGCTACCAGTTTGTCTTTGTGGAACTGCTATTACGTTCTGTAAACTCGTGTTTAGTGGTTTAAATCAAGTTTGTCTTTTTAACTATATTCTGACATGAGTTCGCATTAATTTGACAGACTTTAAGAAGAGTGTGATTCATTACTTAGTAGTGTTAGGAATCATGAAAGGTTAATGCTTTGAGGTTATGGGGAAAACATGTTTTGAAGTGTCTTGGCATTTGCATTGTGTTCCTTTTCTCTCTTATGAAAATATATGTGACAATGTCAAAAGTTAAATATGTGACATTGGAGATAAAATACTATGAAATCTGACATTTCCTTTGTATCCTCCAACAAATGGTGCAGTGTTTTATTTATTGCGTAGTTCCAGATACATATATGGCTGATTATTGAGGGTGATTAGGCTCTTGTCACAACCTTTTTGAAAACATGATCCATTGATATATATATTTAAAGATTTTACATTAAAGTTAAAGGAGGAAAAGTGTAAATGAATTCTATATATACAGTTGTTAAATTATAATTTTATATCATAATAAATTTTCGTATTAAATTTTTCTAGAATTAAAAAAATTATAAAATGAAGAAATTGTTAATATTTTAATATATTTCAAAAAATAACATTAGCTTTGATTTACATAAACTTATACTTATGTATTTTGATTTATATATAAACTTTCATATCTTTTTAAGAAAATTATTGATGTTTTTTTTCATATAATTTTTTGGTTGTAATGTAATTTAATTATGGATTTGATGTGATTTTTAAAATTTATCTTTTTTTTTTGTCTTTTCTTATTTTAATAAAATTTTCATGCGATGATAGTTATAGCCAGCACAAACATATTTGAATATATAAGAACTTTCAATCTTACAATAGATCTTGCATATATATTATGATAATAATAAAAAAATATAATAATGAAAGTAAAATTTAATATTTACCATTTAAATGATTTATTTTTATTTTTTTAATATATTGATTTTATTAACCTAATGTCAAAATATAGTTTATCATGCTTATTAATTAAATATAGTCACTAGGACGATTTCAAGGGATAGAAATGAATTAATAAAATGAATTATCCTTTTTTTTTCTAAACTAAGTAAACTATTGTAATAAATCAAAAGTTCCAACCTTTTCTTATATCATACCGAATACCATGCATACTATACTTTCTAATTAAATATCTGCTACCAAATGCTATTATAGCTTGTTTTCCATTCTTGGTGCTCAAAATAAAAGGAATCTTAAGAGTCCCCATGAGGCTATTGTGCATACAGTTTAAATGCACTGTATAAAAATAAAGTCACCATTCAAAATACACTTAATCTAATATATTACGAAAATACCAAAAGTACTGTGGGTATGGCTTAAAAAGTAACTGAGTAGAGATAGCATTCCATGTGAAAAATTTAATTTGATTCATAAAAATTGGAATTTTTTTAATTTAAAAAATAACTAACTAGTCAATTCCTCCAATCATGTTAATTTAATAAATTAGATGCAACAAAATAAAGCAATATGACAATTTAAAAATACCGACTCAATTTATCAAATTTTTGAAAACTGCAAAATAACCTACCTCGGTAATAAACTTTATTTTGTCACTCCTAATTATGATGTTAAGAATAAAAATACATTTTAGTTAGACGTTACAATTCTAATAATAAAGCCTACAATAATTTTATTTACTACGATAAATAGATAGAAGAAATAGTTAAATATATAATTTTTCAAAAGATAATGCTCTCAAAATGAAAAAGGAAAAATATCTATTATTTATTTACAAATATTGATCATTATTGACAGGTGTTGGTGGACATTTTGTAAATCATCCACATGCAAAGCGTTGTGACCCATAGTTGAAAGTATTCAAAATTAAGAATTGAGGTAATAAGAAGGATAATATTATTGAATTTCTCTGTTTGGTGATTAATGCATTATAGGCCAAGCCATTCACTAGCCATCTCTGCTCTCTCTGGTTCCTTCCACTAATGGCTACTTTCTCTGTGACAAACACCGCTTCACCATCTCCATGCCTTCTTCAACCACACCCCTCTTCATCTTCATCCTATCTACATGTATTTCTCTCCTTACCCGTGCTTCATGCTTCTGCTCTTTCTACTTCCTTGCTTTTTTGCTTTATGCTTAAAATTGTTGTGTGTCTATAATTTAGGTCTCACTGCCATATAATCGAAAATCTGGGGTTTCCGGGATGCTGGGACTCCGATCATTTCCCTTCAATTGGAGGAGGAGGTATTGGGTTTGCTATCTGAGCTTGTTTTTATTGTGATTTTTCAACTTGGTAGAAATTTGGGAATTGTTTCAACTTCTGGGGCGTGCTTGATTGGAGTGAAAGTGTGAAATTTCAATGCATCTAAAGTTTATTATAAGTATTAGCAAGTAAGTAACTTAGTTTCTTAAGCATTTTGTCAGGGTTCATTTCTTGACCATGTGCATGGATTGATAAAAAGCACTTCGGGAATCTCTACCTATTATTGAAAGGAATTACTCTCCAGCGATTTGTTGGAGATATTTTTGGTGCAAAAAAACAGTTTATTTTATGTTTTTATTTTTAATCTTACTATTTTTGTCTCCAAATGTAGCCCCTTATTGTTGTTGTGTTATATGATACTCTTATTGCTGAAGCTGTGAGTATGTTTGAATCTGAAAACAGGAGAACTTTAATGCGTGCAGTCAATCAAGATGCTGAAGAAGCAACTGTTGAAACTGATAGTCCAATTGATGTGCTTCGAAAAACGGATTCTTACCAAGTAAGACTAGGGGCATCTTTTCAATGTGTTTCTTGCCTTTCCGTTTCGTGTTGTCATATCTTGCAGGGATTAGTTTTTGAGCAAGTGTACATTTTGGAATTCCTAAGAGTAAAGATACATGTATCAGTAGAATGGTCTTCCAAATTCCAATTGTTTCACCACAGGTGTATACACGGCATCAGTTTGGTCTGTTGTTATCAGATTATTGCTCAGGCTGATCTTTGAAGAGTGAAACCAGTGGTATATAACTTTTATTTGAAGAAACGCATGTGATATAAGTAGAGGACCGGTGTGCTGTAGCCTATTTTTTTGAAGGATCAACATGGGTCCTCACTCTTTTTTTATCAAAAATAATTGTGAATTGTGACTCTGTAACTTGTGGGTGGTGTTGCTCTATTGATTTGACCAGCCTCTCTCCCCAAGTTTGGTAATGTATATTGTCCATGATTATGTAAATTTATGCTTCTTTTGTCTTGTTTAGAATTCACCCAATATTTAGTAGTTGGATACCAATTTGGCTATACCATGTAGGATGGAAGTAGAACTATTTCCACGGTGTGGGACACAAGTATTGAAGCCTGGTCTCAATTCGCCAGGAGAGTCTCTGGTGAGTGGGATGGATTTCGAGCAGACTTCAGTAATGAAGGAAAGGCAATTGAACTACCCGAGTCCGTGGTGCCTGAAGCATACCGAGAGTGGGAGGTTAAAGTATTCGATTGGCAGACTCAGTGCCCCACTCTTGCTGAACCAAAGGAACGTGTTCTTCAATATAAATCCATTCAGTTACTTCCAACCGTGGGATGCGAGGCTGATGCTGCTACACAGTACAGCGTGGACGAGAGGAAAGTGGGAGAAGGAATTAGTGGACTTACTGCCTTTGCTTACCAATCCAGTGGTTCTTATGTTGCTGTCTGGCAAAAGAAAGATAACTTACTAGAATTGGAGTGCTGCATGGTCAATCCTCAAGATTGTGAATCTCGGGTTAGGGTTATTCAGTTTGTCAATGTATTGAATAACACAGAGATGGTGCTACAGGGGATTAGAGTATTTCGTGAACAGTGGTACGGGCCATTCAGAAATGGTGATCAACTAGGAGGTTGTGCTATCCGTGATTCTGCCTTTGCTTCTACTGCACCCACGATTGCTTCTGATGTTGCTGGTATCTGGAAGGGATCTACTGCTGTCGCCAGTTTTAGCACTCCAAATACTGTGAGTGCAATGATCTCTTTTATTACCCTTTGTATTTTACAATCTGGATTTTCCTTGCTTATTGGATTCATTGGCATGATCTTTCTTTGTAATTACAGGGGATCCTTCAAGAGCTTTTTGATGAGAAAGTACAGGACTCTGTCAGAGATGGAGACAGCTATATATTACTTCCTAAGCAGCTGTGGTGTTCACTTAAACAAAGCAAGGAAGGTGAAACACTGAGTGAAGTGGGATGGCTTTTAGATCATGGACAGGCAATCACATCAAGTTGCTTATTCTCAAACACTGCAAAGCCACAGGCAAGTTAACAGTTTTGATAATGTTTTTATTTTGGTCTAATGATAGACTTTGATAGATATTGAGGATCCATAAGGTTCCATTCCACTCATAATATTTTAACTTCAGTTAATTTCAACGTGTGTGCAAAAGTGTATGTGCGAGTTGCTCTAGCTCTAATTTTGGTTTCCTAAATTTAAGAGTTGTGGTCCACATTTGGGTGTGGAAGAACCAACTCTAATAATGCTCGTTTGTGATTTATATTCATCTTTAATATCTAGTGGCAAGTCGGAGATGAACCTATTTACAGTAGAGAAAAAATAATGAAGGAATATATTAGTATGACTCTTCCAATCTCTCTCACTTTATCTCAATGTGAATTCTTTACATGTTTGCTGGATTCCCAACATTGAAAAACTGCACTTGGAAGTGTAACCTACAACAAAATGAATATATCGTATAACAAATTATATCAGTAGAGCAACAGTAACAACATAAAGGATGGGGTTGACTCTTTTAGAAGAACACTCTTTTATTGCATCAACATAGATAGTGAAAAAGCAGATGTTTAGCATATATTATTATGTGTCAGCATGAGATGTTTAAAATTTACGCCTATACCTTCTTGTTTGTTGTGTGGTCGATCAATTTTTTTTTTTTTTCTACTTTAGCCTTATTTCTTCTAACATAGACATGCTCTTCATCTTTCGCAGGAAATATCATTAGCATTAGAAACTAGAGCTTTGGAATATGCATAGCAGGCTATATTGGCAACCCATTCTGATCCAAATTTCTCTACAAAAGACAGTACTATCCAAGGTGATTTATTCAAATATGAATAATGTTATAATTAAGAGTGAAAGATAGAAAAATAAAAACAAAGAAGAGAGAGTTTGTATAAGATTGTAATTATAAACTAAAAGTTTTCCGTATATATAATTTATATTTCATGGCAGATGTTTGATCATATGTACTATTTATATTTTTTAAAGAATGTTTCTTGAATTAGTATTAATTAATGTGTAGTTCCATTAAGTATATTTTGAAACATATTAAATGATAAACCATTTTTAATAATTAATATATTTAGATAGAATAAGTTGACCTGTAGAATGTATATAAAATTAGATGGAAAGGAAAGTATTCAAAAATTTATATGATTATTTATATACGATGTTAAAATTGAACCATCTTGTTCTGTAGAGAAAAAAAGAAATGTCTACGGTGTTTTCCCCCATTCAGTTTTCATTGATAAATTGTTCATAAAATAACGTTGTAAACAGTTGTTAATATTTTAAACACTTCTCCGACTTTGAAAGTTGAAATTATAAATAATAGTGTAATCGATTAGATTTATATATTACTTATCTTACTCATTTTTATTTAATATGAGATTTCTAAGTCACCTTGGACTTTTACCATATGAGCTTTGGAGTCTTAAAAGTATGTTTTGAATTGTAGGATCTCAGAAATTTATTTCATAAAAAACTTTCACCAGAAAGGAAGTTATAATGAAAGTATATTAGACTTTATATATTATGAGATGAAAATTATTTTTTTTCATTTTTTAATTTTTGTTTTCTAATTTTTGACGCTACTCTGTATGAATTATTAATTTTTTTATATATATTAATCAATAATTTATACTAAATAATGTCAAAAGAATTACGTCAGAAAATAAAAAGTGAAATAGAAAATAAAAGTCATTATGTACCGGATAGAAAAGTTCAAATTTTGTAGATATTCTATCATTTGGTTTGATAAGAAAAAAATAATGAATAAGATATCCAAAGAGAAAATTAAACTCTATTATTTTTGGATAACTAAAAACATTAATTTCATTTCAGATATAATAAAAAAATTATTTTATATATATATATATATATATATATATATATATATATATATATATATATATATATATATAACGGATTTGAAAAAATAATGAAAAAAGTATTCATAAATTATAAAATTTCATATTCATAAGGTCAATTTATTTTATTAAAAAAAACTTACAAATTCACGTTCTGAAAATATCTATTTAAAATTCCAGACACTCTTTTAATCTCACAATTCAAATTAATCTTTACTAAGTATGTCTATAGTGATCGTTATGTTAAGTATTGCTCTTTTTAAATCTGTAATAGAGAGTTGTTAATGTATATATGTTTTTTTTTTCTTTCATATTTTTGTAATTGATAAAAAGAAAAAAAAAACTTTTTTTCTTTATTTCTATTATTTATCGCAACGATAAGGTATGCAACATGTGTGGTGTGAAAGGAATTTTTGAAGACTTCTTTATTCGTTCATATTTTCAATCACGTTTCTACCATTGCTGACAAAGCTTTTTCGTTCATTTAATAATCAAATTATTATTTAATTATATTATTTTTTATTTTGAAAATTGAATTTTCATTAATTGTAAAAAAAATAAAACTTTTTTAGGAAATAAATAACAATCAAACTCCGTAATTTCTTTTAAGGATTACCGGTATAGTTACCATGTGATGTGATGCATGAGAAATAAAGTTTTTTATTACTTTAATTTTATTAATTACAAAACATTCAAATGCAAGTGAATGTGACTGTTTGCAGCAATGATAAAAAATAAAACCGAAAATAAAAAATGAGTGGAAGAGAAGTTGTAATGTAAATGATACGACGAAAGAATATAGATGGAGAAAAAAGCTCAATTATCTGAATTTCTCATAAATTCGTTCACAACAATGTAAAAAAACAAATATAGAAGTTAGAAAGTAAGCTAATAAAAATATACATATTAAAACCCAAAAACTATACCAAAATAAAAAAATAAAAAAAATACCAAAAGCGTAATTAGTATTTATTTATTTTTGTTAACAGTGTGATGCATAAATAAGCGCTATACCGCAAATCACAAATAAGTTAATGTTTTAGTATAGTGCTTGCAAATAAAGATATAATAATATACGAAAAATTATAAATGCAAAATAAAAATGTTATCTGAACCCTAAACCCTAGGACGTAATAACACGACTTTTTAAATTTTTTGTTTTAGAAGAATACTTTTCAACAAAAATTTCCTTTAGTCTTAAAAAGCATTCTGAGTACACTATATGCACGTGTTTTTAAAAGAAAACTGAAAAAACATGGACACGCTAAATTAAAAGCGATGTAGGTTTATTTGATATTTTTACTCTTAATTGAAAAAATACATTTATATATAACAATAGGATACACGTCTGTAAATATATTTTTTAATTTTATTCTTAAAATTGTGATAACTGTTATTTTAATGTGATATTATTCTGTATCATTATATTGTGTTTGAAAGAAATGAAATGAAGTCATATTGTTACCGGAATAGTTTTTTAATTGTATTAACTGTTTTGTATTACTACAAATAATTATTTGCCACATTGATAAATACAAAACACTTTTTTCCCACAACAAAAGGGTATTTTAGTAAAACCAAGATGCAATTGAAGGGTTTATAATTGGCGTGGGCATTAAGCATAGGTATGCAAAAATCCCATTGAAAAAACATTGCCTGGAACACACTGTAGCAGCAAAATCGTTACCATGGTTTCCTCTGACAAGGTAATCCTCCAACTCTCTTTTTATAACTTTTCAAAACCCTCAATTTTTAATCAGTAAATACTGCCTTTATCGTAAAGAAATACTCTGGTTTTCCTCTGCTTTGACGATTGAGCGCAGATTTAATCGTGAATGAGTATGTTAACAATCGTAGTCTGTTATTTGAATTCAGGTTTGGCCATTTGTTTCTCTATGTGGGTATTTTTAGTTTTCAAGAGGAATTAGTGATATTTTCATGATTTGTTACAAAAAAAATTGAGGAAAAAACAGGCGCCACGTGTTACCAACATAATTCCTAGGAATTTTGAAACAACCAGATTTATTTAATTTAAGTAATTAGAGGATGTTGTGAGAGGGTTTGGGTAATTTGCACAAACTCTTAAGGATGCTGTGTGTCAGGTGCGAAATAATGAACTCTTAATTGGTTGTTTACTTATTTTTCACCGTGCAAGGTGCAAGGATGAGCAGGTTTTATGTGGATCTGCGTAGGTAGTAGGTTGCTAAAATTGGATGCTAACTATCATTGTTCCTACTCGTAGATAACTTACTTTTTTGTCTCAATGTCTTATGCGATATTATAGCATTGGTGTGATGATATTTTTAGAGCCAACTGTTCTCTATTTGAAATGGTAATTGCTTTCTGATTACAATTATATTCTTAATAAGTTAGATGTGTAATAAATTTCTTCAATAGTCATAATACAAATGTATGAACAAGTTGAAACAACCGGGTAGAAAACATGATTCAGATAATTATCAGATTTGTTCTATGAAAACCAAACATGTAGTCGTTTTGAGTAATACATTTATTTTTTTAAGAAGTACAATACTTATAATGATCTTGGAGATACTCATAATACTGGAAAAGAAACGTGGAGAGACATAATCTAAGGATCTATATGAACTCAAAGAGAAAATTAGTTAATTGGGAAAAAAGGGTGCAATTCGGCTGTTTCTGTTACTTCTGTGGCTGTGTAGAGGTTGTATGAGTTCCCCATTCAAAAATATGGAGAGATCTTTTGAATCAAATGTTTTATTTTCACAGGATCCACGACAGGAAGTCCTTCAAGCATGGTACATGGATGATAGTGATGAAGATCAAAGGCTCCCCCACCACAAAGAACCCAAAGAGTTTGTGTCATTCGATCAACTTGCCGGTAAGTTTCTGTTGCATGTGTTTATTAAATTTATGTGCAGATTAAGAGCTTTACATTGGAATGATCTTTTGGTTTGTTTTAAATTGCAGAACTTGGAGTCCTTAGCTGGAAACTAGATGCTGATAACTATGAGACTGATCCAGAGCTGAAAAAGATTCGTGAAGAACGTGGTTACACTTACATGGTTTGTTATACTAATGTTTCCTTATAGTTGTTTAGAATTAACTTTCGTTCTACTCAATAAATAAACTCATGCAGAGAAATCAATAATATGCAAAAGAATCGCTATATTTTTTTTATATCAAACATTGTGCTTTTTGTATGCAAAATTTAACATTCTAAATTATTTTATTTCATGTTTAACATGTTTCATTTTGACATCCTGATTATGATTATGTTTTTTATGATTTAACCCGTTACACCTTTTCTTCAGGATGTTTGTGAGGTCTGTCCAGAAAAGTTGCCAAATTATGAACAGAAAATCAAAAGCTTCTTTGAAGAGCATCTTCACACTGATGAGGAAATCCGCTTTTGTGCTGCTGGAAGTGGTACAGACTAATTTTGAAGTTTACTTTGATTGATTTTCTTGCCTCCTCACCTACCCTGTTAAGTTGCTAAAATATACTGCTTTTGTTTAGGCTATTTTGATGTCAGGGATCGAAATGATGCTTGGATTCGCGTCTGGGTCAAGAAAGGAGGAATGATCATCTTACCTGCTGGAATTTATCATCGCTTTACCCTAGATGAGACCAACTACATTAAGGTATTGGTTGCATATTTACAAGAGAATTTGTACTTTTACTTTTCTGTTGCTAATGGAAAAGCACTATGTTGTTATACATCTTATACATCCATTCCTCTATCCCATTGTTTGCGAACTTGATGTTTTGAACTTGGTTATCAGAAGACTTTATAACATTGTCCTGTACTATTTGGAACGTTTTTGTGAGTCTATTTGTGTAAATAAATTTAAGGAAAGAGCACATGATTGCAAAAAAAAAAAAAATGTTTAGTTGCATTCGTGTATATATGTACTATTTGGAATGCTTTTTGGTTCTCAGAATACTTTATAACATTGTCCTGTACTATTTGGAACGCTTTTTGTGAGTCCGTTTGTGTATATAAATTTAAGGAAAGAGCACATGATTGCAAAAAAAAATTGTTTAGTTGCATTCTTGTAGATATGTTAAGATTAAGATGTAACTTGGATAATTATCAGTTAGTGCATAATGTCATGGCTGCTGGCCAGTACAATAAAATCACAGCAGCGTTTTTTTCATTACATGAATAGCTGCCACAATGTGGTTCAACAGCAGCCAACTAATGGAGGATAGATGTATAAACCTTTACCCCATTATATGTATATTATATACCTTACCCCAGGTAGCGAAGTGGTTAAACTCTTGTCTAGGTAACAAGCTAGTAACCATATCAGTATTCCATCATCTTATTTTTCTCTTAGCATTTCATTTTTATGTTCTCATTTCTCTTGTTGTTGATTGTAGCTAAAGTTAAAGGTTAATATATAAATAATGTGACAAACCGTGATATTTTTCTTTTTATTAATTATGAATATATCTTCTAGGATAATTTTTCAAAAGAATTTGCGTATCTAGTATAGGTGATGAAGTGTTTGTCTTCTTTCTGTCTATTATCTTTCATTATAGCATTCATCTATCTATCCACGATATCTAGGATTGAGGACTATGGCAACTTGAAATATGATATCTTACAAGCTTAATTTTGTAATTTTCCGGCAATTAATGTGCACTTTCAAGCTTTTATATGTTAATTTTTCTGAGTTTGGTGTACCTTTTAAAGGCTTCTTACTATTTTATGATCTGCAGGCACTGCGATTTTTCGTTGGTGAGCCAGTTTGGACTCCACACAATCGCCCAAATGACCATCTCCCTGCAAGGTATGACTTAATAAATTTAATAGTTAATGAAACAATCAGATGCTCTTTTGCCAAACCTCATAGTATAGTATGATTTCATTGCGCAGACAGCAATATCTACAAGATTTTGTGGAAAAGGATGTCGCTAACCAAGCTGTTAATGCTGCTGCCTAAAGATCTGGTTTACCTGATCTATGCAAGTTGGTGAAAAGGATTAAGACTTTTTGCTAAAGTAGTAAAGTTTGAAAAGGAACATAATATGGCTCTTTAAATAAAGGTTTCTGTCCTTTTATGTATCGGTTTGTGTGTTGGTGACCATTTAGCTTTGATGTATTAATGCGAGTGTTTTTCTTGCCTTTCACTGTATAAAGATTGCATTGTATTATTACAAGAATTTGGTACAGAATATGTTTTATGTATCATATGCTTGGCTGCATTGAAATTTTACAATATTAAAACATATAATTGGCAGAAATACCAGAATAAGAGAAAACTCAGAAATTGGCATGAAGAATCAGTCGTGGTGTTTGTAGTAGGTTTAATTAAATTACGAGTCTTATATAACAAATTCCGTTTATCATTTAATTAAGTTTGCTTGAATTTTATTTAATGGATCATGTCTAAGAAAATGTTTGGAACAATCACAATAAAAATTTGCTAATGAATCAAAAACAAAGAAAATGAAGCTACAGAGATTATAATTAGACGAGCTTCTAAATTTATTTTCTTATAACACCGATTTGAATTCAAGCAGTTCATCTATGCGTGTTATGGTCTTGAACGGTGGTCTTCGGGTTATAGCTTTTGCATAAGAACATTTGATATTTTTCATTGGACTTGTCTAATGCATTGCAGGAATCTCAAGAATTTAATTTTGCATTTCTTTAGCTTTATTACTTGAGTTCGGGAATTTGTAGGATTTGTTTTTAATTAGGTGGTGATTAGGACAGGATTAACATAAATAATATGATAAAAAATGTAAAAGAAAAAAAAACTTAATGAGCAGAAATATCAATGGTTTAGTTTGAGGAAAATTTTCTAGAAGAACTCATTCTAACTTTGTCCAAAATTTTGATAAGAATTTTCTATATTCATCTAGTAAGCGTATAAATAGTATTTGACTTTTTAAATGAAAATGGATATATACGTATTTTTCTTTATTATATATTTATAATTTATTAGATAACATAAAAAAAATCTTAGTCCTTAATTTTCTTTTATTTGTAAGATTATTATTTATTATTTATTTCTTTTCTTACATTGTTTTGGTTTATTATTCTAGACTTGTTTAGTATTTAATCATTTATTTTCTTTCTTAATTATTGTTTGACTTACTGTTATAAAACTCATTAAGACTTTTAAGATATTTTTTCTTTATCACATTTTCAATTAAAATTTCTCTGTTATTTCATTTAAATTATTCATTTTATTTTAAAAAATAAAATTTCAATTATAAATAATTTTGAGAGATGTGTTTTATTATTTTTTATTTTTTATAATCTTTTTCTTCATAGTTATCTTTTTTACGAAAAATATCTCAATTTCAAATGTTTAATTATATTAATCCTTAGAATTGTGTCTTTTCTTTCGTCGTGATGCCTTCTAAAGATAAAGATAAATTAGTAAAGATGTGAAAATTTTTCATTTGGTATGAAAATATGAATACGTATACAAATATAGATAATCAAATTGACGTCCATCTTCCCAATTGTCCTCCTATCTTAAAACAATTTTATTAATTTGTGCACGGGCAAAGGAAAAGTAAGAAATTAATCCGGACCAATCAAAACAAAGAAAGAAAATATATATTGAAAATTAAATTTTTACAATTTTTTCTTATAATTTGAGATATTATTTTTTAATTAATTTAAAAATATAAAAAAATGAAAAATAAAAATGAAAATGAAAAAATCACAAAAAAAAATAATACATCAAATTAAAAAAATATTGTTAAAATTTAATTGTTAAAAAATAATTTTTCTTTCCTGTGGTGGTGTCGGGTATATTCTATGTGCTTCTACACAGATCTCTGATCTTTAATATTATTATAATAATTACGCTAAAATATTTGTTAAGTGATTACAGGTGTCTTTCCATTCTAGATAAAAAAAAGCCTCGCCACGTGTCCCTTGCAGCTCCTTTACTCTTGTCTTATAAATGTGTAAAAACTTATAAATTTTATCAACTTATCAACATTTTTCACCTATCTCAGTTGCACTATTATTTCTTTATTTTGAGATCAGTGCGTCTAAAAGCCAAATATGCTATGGTTCACTTTCTATTATCTTCTTTCTATTTCAATTATTATTGAACTTAAAAAATAAATCTTGAACTTAATTCCTATAGCATTTTATACAATTATTTTTTAAATGTATCATTGAATTAAATTTGCAAATTTTAATAAGTGTTTAATAAGGATGGTGGAAACGGTTCATTTTTATTCGAGATGACGGTTCCTGATTTAAAATTTGTTAAAGTGAAATTTAAACTATTTATTCAAAACGGCATATTTAAGTTTATTTGTTTGATGATAAAAATGAACATGTTGAGCATTTAATGGGTTTTAATTAATATTAATGTAATTGGATAAATTAAATGCATGTGGCGATGAAATATATGCTGTCTTACTTACAATTTATTGGAGCCTGTTATCTTGGATAGTGATGATGGGAAGGAAAAATTATATTTTTATATTTTATTCTTTCTCCGAATATTTTTTATATAAATCATTAAATATTTGATAAAACGAAATTATAAATATATATAATTTATTTTGGAGAGACGGAACAGTCCGTGAATGTGGCGCGGTGATCGAGTAAATAATAATATTAATAAAATAAAAAGATGTATTGATAAAGTATTTTGGAATAAAATAATATTGGTTTGGCTAGATATTTATTGTGGCTACCCACAACACAACACTATATCTCTCTTTTCTTCCCTCATTCTAATTTCTACGCCTCTATAATAAGTGATTTTATTGCATGTTATAAAATTATTCCTTACTCTCTAAATTTATTTATCATTCATTTCTAAATCTAACAATCCAAAGATTAAAAAATAAATTATGTATATCTAAAACGTCACTGTTCTTGATTTTAGAGGTGTCTCTATCCATCATCAATGACACGTGTTTGGATTTCAGATCCACTCAATTAAGAATTGTCCAAACTCCAATCCAAGAAAATGTGAAACCAAACAAATATGGATGTCTTATCACCAATATGTATTTATTTATTTTTTAAAAGAAGTTATAAATATTCGATTATCAAATTCTATAGTTTGATTTTTTTATTTTCCTATTTTCAGCATAAAAAAGTGAAACAATTCCTTTTTTTATTATTATTTACCACCTTTTGTACTGAAAACAGGTACATATATTAGAATTGCGAAATGAAAAAAACATCGTGCACCTTAATGTGAGTAGTTTGACCCAATCATTCTGGCAGAAAGGCTGTGTAGGTGGATCGCCTTTGAATATATAAATACTTTATATTTTAATAGGTCGACCTAATACCAAAGAAAGAAATAATTACATTTATATCTAAATATAATTTTATAATAAATGAATATTTTAAATATAGTTAATATTCATTTTACTCAATACACAGGTAAGTTCAGACAATTATAAGTATTTTCTCCATAAACAAATTTTCACAAAAATACCTTATTATGTATACAAATATGAGAGATAGAAAGTTTCTTTATATATAAAAATTAATTTTGACCGAGAGAAATGAAAAGAAATAAAAAAAACAGTATATAAATATGGATGATTTTTCTCTCTTTTACACGTTTTGAGTATGTATATAATTTAGTGAATAAAATGGGAGTCACAGTAATTCCTCCATAGAAAAAGCTACACCTGACAAAACACAGAGAAGAGGAAATAAAAAGAAGGTGACAACAAGTGACAGAATGAAACAGAAGAAATTATAAAGTAAATGGGTCTGGTAAGTTCTTGGTTTTCACATGTGGCGGTGCCCCACTTCATAACCCTAGCCGTTGACAAAAAACAAAGAAAAACCAAACGGAATTCCATATTTTAATGCACAAATATCTTATCCTTCTTCTGCTTCTTCCTGGGGTCACTCAACTAAACTAATTAATGCAAGCCACAACGGCTTTCCCAAAGGAGAAAAAAATAAAAAACAGGCACAAAGAAGAAAAAAAAAAATCTGTGTGTTAGATTTCCCTTGCCATCTACTTTACCTTCTCCATTAGGCATATGACTCATGATAATACATCAGCTCAAAAGAAAAAGCGAAAAGGGAAAAGAACAAAGGTAGCAACAACATCCAATTATAATATTTACAAAACTCACACTGTACTTGCTTCTCCTTCCTCCACGTCGCTCTGATCCAAAACTTTCCTTCCCATCATCATGCCATAACATCATACAAGTCCACATTCAATGCTCCATTCCTCTCTCTCTCCTCTAAGCTTCTGTTCAATGACCTATACACAATTCCATAGCAATACACCTGTTCTTTCTTTTCACTTGTCCCATCCAAAACTCATAACCCCAATTGCTTTTTCAATACTTTAACTACCTTCTTCCATTTAACTATCTTTCTCAAGGCTCAATATACAACATTGAATGTTCATTTGGAAAATATATAGTAAATTTCTTCTACTTGCCATAATCTGTGTTGCTTCCTCTTTCCATAGCTATAACAAGGTTAAAGCCAACGCCCTTATCTTTGTTTCACAGCTAGAATTCAGAAGGGTTGCTAGATCAAAGCTTGAGGTCTAGATAATTCCAACATGAATCCTCAAGGTCGAGTGAAGGAAGAGTTTCTCGGCGAAAGTTCTTCCTTTTATGGTGGCTATGATCCGCCGCCGATAATGATTGTTCCCCAACCAGTTGAGGGGCTCCATGAAACTGGTCCTCCACCATTCCTCACAAAAACATACGACATTGTCGATGACCCTTCCACTGACCATATAATTTCCTGGAGCAAGGGGAACAATAGCTTCGTTGTGTGGGATCCACAGGCCTTTTCCATAACCCTTCTGCCCAGATTCTTCAAGCACAACAATTTCTCCAGTTTTGTCAGGCAACTTAACACCTATGTCAGTAACATCTCTTTCTACCTCCCAATCATCCAATATGATGTATATTTTATTCTTTTTCTTGCTAGCTTTTCTTACTGTGCTCAGATGAAATTATATTTTCGTTATGGGTTGCTTCTAGATATATGCAACGATATATATATATATATATATATATATATATATATATATATATATATATATATATATATATATATATATATATATATATATATATATATATTT
>Ga0214543_1002170_pt1 | contig 38658 bp, 20 predicted proteins | sample CNSS2metaG_FD_160094 | JGI IMG/M metagenome (GOLD analysis project Ga0214543, IMG submission 160094) | Root nodule microbial communities from cowpea collected in UCLA plant growth center, Los Angeles, California, USA - CNSS2 | ecosystem: Host-associated > Plants > Roots > Nodule | place: USA...
ATATATATATATATATATATATATATATATATATATATATATATATATATATATATATATATATATATATATTTTGTACAAATTATTTTAAATCTATTCTCAAACAAGATCTATATTAAAGCTAGCTTAGTGGTTGGCGTCACTCACGGGACATAATTAAATAATTTTTGCTATTTAATAACTATGTTACATTAAAAAAATTAATTTACATACTTTGTAAAAAATCAAAATATTGAAATTAAAATAAAATGAAAAATGCTTACGTTATTACTAACATGTTATGAAATTAAACCATTCACAAGTTTATAAATATATATATATATATATGTAAAGTAATATATAAATAAAAATATCTTTTAATTTTAATATATTTTACATCATCAAAATTGTTGTACATCCTTTCGAATACTTTCAAAATCTATAACAATATATAAAAAGGATTCCCTATTTTGTGTCCACATCTCACAATATCAATTTTATCCTTTAGAATATAATTATTTATTAAATCTTTTAGAATTAATGGTTATTTTTACTTATTTTCTATAAAATTGTTTATCTTTTTTTCTTTTTTTATTCATCAACAATTAATTTATCTATTCATTTCACTTTATTTTTAATAAATACAAATTTATTTTATATATTAACTTAATAACATTACACTGTTATCACCTATTAACATACAATCATTTAGAGCTGTCAAAATGGGTTGGAACTCGCGAGTCAACCTAGTTCACCATGGGTTCGGGTTGAGTTGAAATTTTTTTACAAATTTCAATACGGGTTGATTTTTGACCCGGCTTATCTGGGTTGAACCCGTGGTGAGCCGATTTGGCTCACAAATGCGCAGATAAAAGAGTTACACGAGTGTTTTTATTAAGTTGGGCTTTACATTTGGGTCATGTTAGGTTTTTTTTAACCAACACATAAATAATTTGTATTTTTTTTATTTTGGTTTTTATTTGGATTGTATTAAAGTTTATTTAGATTTTAATTAGATTTTATTGCCTAACATAAGTCTACAATGGATTTTTGACCCGGCTCATTTAGAACCCGACTTATCTGGGTTGAACCCGTGGTGAGCCGGGTTGGCTCACCAACCCTCAGATAAAAGAGTTACACAAGTGTTTTTATTAAGTTGGGCTTTACATTTGGGTCATGTTAGGTATTTTTTAACCAACACAAATAATTTGTATTTTTTTTTTTGGTTTTTATTTGGATTGTATTAAAGTTTATTTAGATTTTAATTAGAATTATAATTTAATTTTGAATTAAAATAAAATAAAATAAATTGTATTTTTTTTAATTAAGTGAACCCGTGAGCCAACCCGTTTAACCCGCTAACCCGTGGTGGGTCGGGTCGGGTTCGATTTTTTTTGGAAATCGGACCAGACCGAACCAAACAGAACCACACTAAATCGAAACGAACTGGACCAGACTGAACCGAACCGAACCGCACTAAACCGAATCAAACCGAACCACAATGAACCAAACCAGATCGAACCGAACCGGGACCGAACCAAATCGAACCGAATCGAACTGAATTGAAACTAACCAAATCGAACTGAACTGAACTGAACTGAACTGAACTTAAATACTTTTTACTTTTGCTGAATTTTAAAATTCCTTCAAAAAAAGAAGAGAAAAATTAAGGAAAAAATTTACACTTTCATAATTAGGCAAAACGAGAGTCGCTTTGTAATGTGCGTAAAAAATGTCATACCCAAAAGATTTTTCAGCACCAACACCACAATCGTGATGTCCCTCTTAAACAATTGAAACATAATGTTTTCCCCCAAATTAAATATAGCAAGTGTATAAACAATAACATAAACAAATACATTCAAAGGACAATCTTAAATTTGTTTGTATTCACCTTTCATGGAAATAACTATTTTGTCAAAGTGGAGAACATAGAGTTCTGAAATTGGTAAAAGCCTAAATATTTAAGAAAAATATTATAAGACGATGAAAAAAAAAGTTGAAATGGGAGTAGTGAAGCATTGAATATAAAAAAATGAGAAAAATGCAAAAGACATATAAGAGAAGGATAAAATGTTAGTTAGAGTTAAGGTTCAAAAAAAGAGATACCAATTGGGTGGGGTGTGAGGTGTTAGAATTGCACTGATGGTGGTAAGGTGGGATGACAAGAGAAAGGCGGCATGACCTTATATAGTAGTGACGGGGATGAGAAGCTTACGATCATTGTCTAAGTGGTGGTGATTGAATTAAAAAATGGAGTGTGTGTGGTGTTTAGGAGAAGAGGTCATCGAAGAAAAAGAAAAATGAGAAAATAAAATACATAATTCAATTAGTGAGCAGTTAACCGATAGAAGTTCATTTTTTTTAAATAAGCGATAAAAGAATACTGTTTAATTATAATTGATTTTTTTTACTTTAATATTTAATTTTATTATAAATAGTTTATTTTTTTATTACTTTAATATAATACAGATAATCATAGTTAAGTTTAGGTAGACTAATTGTTTTCATCTATAACAATATATAAAAAAGATACCCTCTTTTGTGTCCATATTTCTTTATTCCAATTTTACTCTTAATTATTATTTTAAAAACTAATTATTTTATAAATAGTTTACTTTTAACCATTATAAATAGATACCCTCTTTTGTCTTCAACAGTTCTTTTAAAAACTTCTCTTATGTACATATTTTATTTTTCCAATCTTACATTTAACAACTATTTTAAAAATTCATTATATATTCTTTATTAAACTGAACGGAACAACACTGAATCAAATTGAACTGAATCGAACCAGACCAGACCAAACCAAACCGAACCGAACAACACTGAACCGAATTGAACCAGACCGGATCGGATTAAACCGAATCGGACCGAATCGAACCGCATTGAATTGAACCAAACTGAATCGAACCTAATTACACTGAACCGAACTGAATCGAACCGAACTAAATCGAACCGAATTGAACCGAACTGAACCTAAATGAGCCGAATTGAACTGAATTGAATGGAACTGAACTGAAATACTCTTTAGTTTTGCTTAATTTTAAAACACCTTCAAAAAAGGAGGAGGAAATTTAAGGGAAAATTTTACACTTTCATAATTAATTAATATAAAGCAAAGGAGAGTCGCTTTTGTAATGTGCGTAAAAAATGTCACACCCAAAAACTTTTTGAACACCAACACCACAATCGTGAGGTCCCCTCTTAAACAATTGAAAAATAATGATTTTTCTCAGATTAGATATAACAAGTGTATAAACAATAACATAAACAAATTGTATACTTTTAATAAAAAAACATTTAAAGGACAAGCTTAAATTGGTGTGTATTCACCTTTCACACAAATAACTATTTTGTCAAAGTGGAAAACTTAGAGTTTCGAAATCGGTAAAAGCCTAGATATTTAAGAAAAGTATTATAAGACGATGAAAAAAAATGGTAAAATGGGAGTAATGAAGCAACGAGTATAAAAAAAATGAGAAAAATGTAAAAGACATATAAGAGAATGATAAAATGTTAGTTAGAGTTAAGGTCAAACAAAAACATATTAGTTGAGTAGGGTGTGAGGTGTTTAAATTACACTGAAGGTGGTAAGGTGAGATGACGAGAGCAAGGCGGCATGACCTTACATAATAGTGACGGAAATGAGAAGCTCACGATCATTGTCTCAATGGTGGTGATTGAATTAAAAAATGGACTGTGCGTGGTATTTAGGATAAGAGGTCATCGAAGAAAAATGAGAAAATAAAATACATAATTAAATTAGTGAGCAGTTAATAGATAGAAGTAAATTTTTTTTAAATAAACGATAAAACAATACTGTTTAATTTTATTATTATTTTTACTTTAATATTTAATTTTTTTATAACTTATATATTTTTATTTCAAATATTTTCACGGTTCAAATTGATGTTGATTTAAAAGTATAAAAAAAAAATTCAAACATATGCATCAATTTTTTTTCTATCAAATTATGATTTTTTAAAATTAAAGTATGATTTGTGCCATATATATTTAAGTCTGCCAAGAAAATAATTTATATACATTGATAAAAAATCTAAATGTTACATTATTTTAAGGGAACATTGTGTATACATTAGTTTTGACCGACTTTTGTGTCCATTCAATATATAAAGAGGATTCTCTCTTTTATATCCACTTTTCATTTTTCAATTTTATCCTTAATTATTATTTTAAAAATTAATTATTTTATAATTAATTTATCTTTAACTATTTTTTTTAAATCTCTTTTATTTTGACCATTATTCAAAAAAAACTCTTTTTTAACAATTATTCTATTTAATAACTATTTTAAAATTTATTATATATATTTTGAAAGTAAATATTATTAATCTTAACTCAAATTCTTATAAAAATTAAAAAAATGCGAACATACGGTGCATGTGTTTTCGCTAGAATTTTATAAAGTTTATAAGAGTCATATTTATTAATATTTTATTTAATTGTACAAATTTTTAAAATTGATAAATCTCTTTATATATAAATATAAATTATATAAAGTGAAGCTTTTTCTATTGGTCAAATACTTATTATAATCGATAATAAGTATTTTGTGTGTGTGTTTTGTTATACTAAATCTTTCGTTTAAACCACCGTGCTATTGGGAATATTTATTTTATTACCTTAAAATTAACTTCAAAATATTTAATTTATTCTTTTATAGAAAACATTTTCAAACCTTTATATTAATTAACATAGTAAAAGGATCATTTTACTTGAAACTAACCTTCTTTTAGAATTCTTTTTAATTAAATTTTTTCCTTAAAAATTAAATTTTAGTTACTAAGTCGACTAATTTAATAATATTCGAAATTAAACTGATTACTGCAAATTTCTCGAATCGAATAGCAATTATCAAAATCACGAACTAAATTTGATTTTCTACAAGGTCATGGATTAAATTAATAAGGAAAGCCAATTTCGGGACGATTAAAATGTTTACCGAACCGCACTCGGGGTTTTTTTAAAAGAAACAACTATATTACGTTCTAGTTAGGTACCATTCCCAAGAAACAATCTGCAAGCGTAGGGCAAAAAAAATCACTATTCACCAAGGTTGCAAACTCGAAGGTATGGATTATCCAAGGTAACATATTTGGACCAGTAAGATTTATATTTGGAAACAGCAAGATTTAACCATGGCTTGTAATTTCCATTGTAGTGAATGACAGCGCCATTCTCTATCTCTGTCAGGTTCAGAGCTGGGTCATAGCCAAGTCCCAAAACATGCCATCCTCGATCTAACGGATAGGTCAGATTATAAAAGGTGATTAGTCCGGGAGGTAAGGTTCCAAGCTTCCAGAGGGTTCTATCCTCATTCTGCAAACGATTAATTCTACATCAGAAAACAAGAAACAACTATAAATCTACATTTACAAAACAATAAACTTTATGGCTTTCCGGTATTTGAAATTGAGACCTGAACAACAAAATAAACATTGGCATGATGCACACATGAATCTTCAGGCAACTAACTTCATAAAACAATTTTCTGATTAATATATATAATGAACCTTAAAACAAGGAACAATATTAGTGAAATTTACCATGTCTTGCCACCGATGATAGATACCAGTAATGTTTCGTTTCTTCCACTCCTTCAAGTCAAAAATATTCATGCCAAATGCCCAGCCACACGCCTCAGGACTGAAGTTATTGGAAATCAGTGGATTACTGAAGTTTAGGTATTTATCAAACCTATGGAAGCTCTCCTTGCACGTTTCCACAGCACCATTCACCATACCTTTCAAATCAACTGACCAAAGAGGTGTCAAATCCCTCTGCACTACAATGTCATCATCCAAGAATAGAATTCTGTCTAATTTTGGATAAACTTCAGGAAGGTAGAACCTTAAGTGATTTAACATTGACAAGTATTTAGGATTTCTATATTTTAGATTGTCAGAACCAACAGATAAGGAGGAAGGATGATTAGCTTTAAAGTAATATTCCTTTATTCTTGCCGATTCAAGTTGACGTAGAACAGAACAATACGAGGAATTCAACCACTTGAAATCATCAATATTCTGAACTTCAATGGTTGCTCTAGAAGGAGGGTTGGTGAGAAACCACATTCTCATTGCTGCAAAATTCAATTTATCCGTGACTATATGGAACACATGTTTCTCTGGTTCCTTCGCATTTTGCACAGTAGAATTAACAACCACAGATGTAGCCAGCACATTATCAGAAAATATAGCATAATGGTAGAGAGATGGATCTTCAATCTTTTCTTTGTCAAGATTTCCTTTCTTATGATAGCCCTGCAGGTAATAATCCGCTGCAAGTTGCAGGGGAAGACAATGTAATGGTCTAGGCACAGTTTTTGCAGCCAGCTGAATCAAGAATGCACTCCTTTTCTTCTGTACATTGACTCTATCTTCGGTTGATTGAAGCATCACCCTTAATTTCCTTTCCACCAAAAGGCAGTCGTAAAGTTGGTCCTTTGCTATGGATAGAACATGACCCATAGCTTTTGCTCGATCAAGTGCTCTAGCAAATGTAATAAATTGTAACCTTGCATGAAAATTGGAAAAACCTAATAAGCTAGAGAAACAAGACCAAGGAAATACATAAATACCCAAGGTGAAGCTCTGTATCAGAACTGGCTTCTCCTATAGCACGTTGACTATCACTGGAATGCTTGAGAAGAGCTTCGTATAGAACAGTATTGTTCTTAGACTTTGCAATATTAGCATAGGCTTTGGCCATTATTATTTGATCACGCATGAGTTTCAGAGTTGAATCAGAGTTTGGGTTTTCATATTCTCTCCTCCATATACTATACTTTCCCTTGACAGTGGTATCAAATTCTTCAGTGTGTTTAATTGCTGCTGATACAATGTGATTGTTAGTTTCTCGGTTTTCTTGTGTAAGTTCAGCGGTACGAGCTTTCTTTCTTTCTTGCCGCATTACCTAGGGAATAGAAAAATATTAAAAAAACAACATGGAAACAAAAACTGAACAAGCATTCTTCCACTTGTCTCTATTCAGGGCAAGATTAGCCATTATCTGAGGGGACCAATCACAAAAACAAAATATTTGAGGGCACAAAACAATTAAATTTTAAGAGACGACACATAAAATTATACTACTGGACCAAAAGTTATAAAAATTTATATATAACATTTGTATGAGAAGTGCCATGCCTGTCCCTATTAATTTTTGTTTGCTTGAGTAGTGAAAGAGAAAACTAGATAATTACTTGACGTTTGATCTTCATTGGTGTCATTGACGAGGAATGGGGAACTTCAACTTTGTTTTCTTCAGGTTTACGTTCATCTATGGAGTGCTTGGGATTGTCTTCAATACTTGAATCGGTTGGAAACGATTCCACCGATTCCTGGATAATGAAAATTGCCAGTGTGTTAAAGGTTGTAGTTTGTCGGGGAAAAACCATTTTCAACAAGGATGAAAAATGGGAACACCAAACCATAGAGAAAAATAATACACACAAAGTTAACATGGTTAAAACCTCTTACCTATGTCCATGGAAACACTTTGATGAGGATTTACTATCTTAAATAAATATTGCAAGTTGTCAAGACAAACTTGAAAATGCATTTACCATACAATCCTATGCCTAGCACTCAAGATTTACAAGGAATGACGATACTTTCACTCACAAGATACCCTCTCACATCTCTTCCATCGGGGATTTTTCTCCCTTTAACTAGGGGCGGCTTTCGCCTCACAATAGCCTCCTTTTACAATAGTGTGGTGAATGGCTTTCCCGTCTTCTAAAGTGAATTATTGTTTGGAAATTTCATAACTGACATTCGCCACATAGTTTATGCAATCTGGCTAGTCCTTCCAAATTACAGATCGGCTTGAACAGAAAAAAAGAGGATGAATCAAACTAAAGTACCTGGGAGCTCTTTTGATACTCGCTGTTCCCATTAGTAGGGTTTTCCCAGATCCAGGAATCAGATAAATCCCTCATTTTCAACCTAGCAAGTCGAACATGGCCAGAAGTATCGCTGTATGTTGCAATTATATCAATGTCCTGCATAAAATCATTACTGACAATATAAGTTTATTTATGGATCCAGTCCCGTGGGTTTAAATAATGGGTTCGGGTAAAAAACCTTTTCATCGGGATTGAGGCGATTTCTAGTCGTGGAAATCTCGCGTTCCTGCGTACACAGCAGTAGATATAGATATTGAGGAAGACATGAAAATGGAGTAAATATAGATAAAGTAGATATTGATAAGATGAAGATCTGATATGAAAAGACCTTAGCACGATGACATTGGTCGCAATCATAGAGGGACGTGGAAGCTCTGTAGAAAAGAAGAAATGAGGATTGGGAGAAGAAAGGCAAAGACAAAAAAAAAAAAAAGGACAGTGGAGTTGTTACTTGGTTGTTGAAACGTCTGAAGAGTGCAGAACATGAAAGAGAAGCTGCGGAGAAGATTAATTGAAAGAGTTAGGTAGGAGGGGTTAGAAATTAGAGAGAGGGATAAAGATCGATACCATAAAGACGAAGAAAAGTAGCAGCGGACGCGGAGACATTCCGGGATTCAATCTTGAATAAGAAGTCTGTGTGTTACTCACTTCATTGCATCTTTTTATTTATTCCTCTCCTCTGCTGCCAAATTGCAATCACATCCTCCTTCCATTCACATTCGATCCACACCTCCTCTGCGCTCCTCGCTTCACCACTTATTCATCTTCCTGGTCCCCAAACAAGCCATAATTACAAAACAAAAAAGGGTAAACAATCTTAACTTGTTTTAATTCTTTATTAATTTCATTAATAATTAATATAATCTTTTATTTTTTATTTTTTTAAATTAATTACACAATAACATTAATCTTTTTAATATATACACATAATAACATATTAAACAGATTTTGAATTATTTTAACTAAATTCAAGTAAAATTAAAATATTAGTATTTATTTTACTAAACAAAACATAAAGATAAAAAATAATTTATTATGAGACCATAGAAAGGTGGAGGTGTGCAACTTACCGATATACGTGATTTATTTATAAGGACAAATAATATATGTAAATAATAATGACAAAAATAATTTAATATTATTAATTATTTATAATATATGTAAATAATAATTATATATATATATATATATAATATAATAAATAATAATAATAATATCATCATAATGAAAATAATAATAATATTTTTTAATTTTAAATAATATTTTCATTTTCATTTTAACATCATTTCAATTATTTATATATAAATTTACATCATATTTATTCCAAAAATAAAATAATTATCATTTATTTTTATCTATTAAAATATTTATTTTAATTTAATCTCACTTATCACATTATACACAAATTTTTATCTCAAATTCACTCAAATCATACTCTATTTTTCTTAATTCAAGTACCATAATTTCCTTTTCTTTCCCTAAATCCATCCAATTACATCATATCCTCTGTCCAATCCAAATATACCATGAATTTAAAATAATTTCATTTTACTTTTATTAGATTGAAATGATAAAAAGAAATGAATAAAACTTCTCATTACGGTGGTCTTCATTAGATTCTGATGTAAAGTTTTTCTTAGACGATAACCAAAATCAAGGTATGTAACTTGTTTAAAGAATAATTTTGAAGAGCTTCAAACAATAACGTAAATATAATTTTAATCGATGAAGAGAGCAAGATGTAAGCCTTTTCTTTTGTGTTATGAAGCTGTGGGCCTGGCCCCTTCGTAGGCCCAAGGCCAGCCCACTAAGGAACCCCAATACCCCCCTCTCAGCTCACAGTTGCCCCTTGTCTCCCTTTTCAGAAACAGAGCTTCCTCTTGTCTCCCTCTACGAAGCAAAGTTCTGCTAGGGCACGTACCATCTTCCATCTCCAAGCTAGCCTAACCCATCAGGTACTCTAGGTAAGTTAAAACTCGGGATCTTTAGTCCGTTTCTCTCCTTCCCATTGTCTTGTACGTTGGTCTGGGTAGGGTTTAACTTTGTACTTGTGTTTCTGCCCTGGTTCCACGATTCTAGCTCACTTCCTTGGTTCTGGAGCTGCTATTTTCGTAGATTGCGGGTCTGTTGTCTTTTGGTACTTAAAACAAGGTAAGGGAAGCTAGTTTTCTTCGTTTTTCGTTGTGAGTGCTTGTTTTCCTTTCTGTTGTTGCATAAAATGAGTTGGTAAATGTTTGTGCGTGTGTGGAAATCAAAAGTATGATGTTTGGTTGCTCGTTTCTGGGTTGCATGCGTAGAACAGTGGTGAGATCTGTTATTCTCGTCCAAGCGAGCTCGTCTCGCCTAGGCGAGAGTATCAGAGTGCTCACTGCCACGAGAACTCGCCTAGGCGACCAGTCCACGTTCTGAGCGACGCCCTGTCTCGCTCAGGCGAGGAGGTCTCGCCTGAGCGAGAATTCGTGAAGACCCCCTATTGCTTATCTCGCCTGGGCGAGAATCCGCTGCGTCAGTAAGGCCAGCGTCTCGCCTGAACGAGTTTGCGAATGTGTGACGTGTTTTCCTGACTGTTTGGGTGATTCATTGTATTTATTGGTTAGACTTTTTCCTCCTAAAAATGATGTACGTGATTATACTTGGGTGTTTGGATTTTTATGAACGAAATTGGCATGCTTGGTATGAGATTGATCATGAGTTTGTGGCTTCGTGATGTTTTAACATGAAAATTGGATGAATGACCAAAAAGAGGTGGGAATTGTATGAGAAACATGATTATGATGGTGAGATAGGCGTAATTCCATGAGTCCCATGGGGAGACTCCATGGTGGCGTGTAGTGTATATATTAAGATAAGGATTCAAGTAAGGATCGCATCCCGAAACTCTAAAGGGTCAGTGAGTCTCAGGTAGAGAAATCTGACCCAAGTGGTGAGAGTGGCGGGAGGCCCTAGTCTTTGGCAGGATAATGGCCTTAGACGCTTAAAGGCTAACCTTGTGAGTGGTAGGGTGAAACCCATTGGCAATGGCTCTGCAGAGCAGTAGAGGCCACCACAAGTGCAAGCGTCCAGTGAATCCGATCTTAGTATATGTATCCGGATAATTGAGTCATAGTGTCTTGCTTGTTTGCCATAACATGACTTATGTGTCTCTGTGTTGTAGGCCTGGGAATGTTTATGCACTTATTCTTTTACACTATGACAAGTTTCATGTTACACTAGCTTACCCTTGCATTTCTGTTTGTGTTCTGTTATGTTTTCTCTCTTGCGATGATCACCTTCTGGTGGGAGCAGATGAGAGGGAGGTTCGAGATGGATCCGGGAGACGCAGCAGTGCAACTTAGATCTTCTTGACTGGATGTCTTAGGAGTAGTTTCATGGCCATGAGGCCTTTTGTATTAGTTACCTTGAGGGCAACCCTTTTGCAAGACCGTTGAACTTTTAAATTTCCTTTTGCTTAGGACTATGTGGTATGCCTAAGTTTCCTTTGGAGTATTTCCGGATGACTATAATAGTTATCTTCCCTACGTTTTATGTTCATCTGAATGCTTCCTGTTATTATAACTGTGTGATATTTTATTTAGTAGTTTAATCTTATTAAAATGGGATGTCACACAAGAGAAAATAAAATATAATTTTAATTTTTTTAATCTATTTGATGGTCCATATCTAATTTCATATCCTTTTAAATCACAATTATTTGATTAAGAAACTGTGTAAAATTAAATTGCAAGGTGTACACGATAACTCATTATTTAAAACATGACACCTGTTAAAAACTCGTCCCTCGATGGTTTAGAAACTATCACAACATAAATATATACACACCTTGATTTAAGTACAGTTGCAATAAAAAAGTTTGCTGTTGTTTAAATCTCCTTGATTTCGGTCTCCAATTCTATTCCATTAGTCAATTTTTGAATTTTTTAATATTTTAAGCATTAAAATGATAGACTAAAATTATATTTTTGTGTTTTAATTTTTATAAAAATTCAATTAGATTTTAATTTTTATTTGATTCAATTTAATTATTTAATTTTAAAAATAATTCAATTAAGTTATTTTTGTTAAATTGACGTTAAATATTTTTAAAATTTATATATTAAATTGCTTTACCTAAAAAATAATATTAATTTGACCTAGTTGGATATTTTAAAAAACTATAAAACTAAATTGAACTAAATAAATACTAAAAATTTAATTAATCTTTTTTATAATAATCAAAGAATCAAAATAAGATTTTAGTCAAAACTATATTAGTTAAGAATAGTGGCGTATAATTGAGATGCAACATAAATATTTATTGTTTAAATATTAAACTTGAAAATAGAAAAAATAATAACTGTCAAATTTCATTTTACAAAATTCATTATTTTCCCCAAAACACTTTATACATTTTTATTAAGAATTTACTTATCCTTTCGTATATCATAATTCACCTTATTCCTACTATGAAGAGAACAAACATATTCGATCATAATTTCTTTTAGAAAATCTTTTTGTTTACTCTTTTTCTTATTAAAATGGTTAAATATTTATTGTTAATATAACTTAAAAAAAAATTACATCATAAATGATAGAGCTAATTTCAATTGGATAAGAATAAATGAATAAAACACAGGAAATATAGAACTGAATCAAAATAGTAGATTTTTTAAGTATTAACACCAAAATTCTAGAAAATAAAAATAAATATGACAGAGTATTAAAAATTAAAGAGACTCAAATTATAATCAAAAGGTAAAGTAATATAAAATATCCATTTATTCCAAGAATAAAAAGTTATTCACATCACCTAATTTTAGTTTAGGTTTAAATATATTTTTTGTCCTTATTTTCGTAGTGTTCGATGTGGATGGTCCTCATTTTATCAAATCTTTAAAATGATCATTATTTTCGTAGTGTTTATTGCGGATGATCCTCATTTTTTACCAAATGTTTAAAATGATTCTCATTTTCGCAATTCGTGATTAATTTAGTCATTTTCTATAATGCCGTTTAAATAGTAACGGAGCATTGTACAAATGACACGGTTTGTATTGCATTCTAGAGTTTTGAAAATGAATTATTAGACAGTTAGTCAGATTTTTTTCCTCCATTCCCAATTTGTGTTGTTGCAATTTTCTTTTTCCTACAATCCTATGTCACGGTTCATTCTTCTTTCTTTACCTCTAGGTTGTAACTTTTAGAGACAACAATGTTGTAACAATTTGCACAATGTTGGTGGTTCAACGAGAAATGGAGGATTAATCCTAATTTATAACCGTGGAGAAAACGTTACAACATTCCAACCACAAACAAACCCTAAAACATAATTATGAAAACCTTAATCCCAAGTGACGAAAAAATCACCTGTACTCGTCAATTCCTAATTGCAGCGCGACCTAATTAGAAATTTTTTGCCCCAAATTGAAGAGTTAACATTCATAATCCACTTGTACACTTAATATACCTCAATACAATATAATACAAACCGTGACACTTGTACAAATGAACAACTTCCGCAACATAAAAGGAAAAAAAAGTATTTAAACCTTTATTTTAAAACCTAAAACTAAAACTACCCGAGTTCGAAAAGTTAGGCAATTAGGTAATCGTTTATCGTCTGGGGATTGAGTTGACTGAAGGAGTTACAGGTACCTGAGCGCTATCCATAGAAATTGTTCTTACGTAATGTATCTGAAAAACCTGCTATATTGTAGCGTAGTAATTCAGTGTTTGTGCTATAGCAAATGGCGAAAATTTTCTGTGATTTTCGGTTCCTCCTCTTGGTTGCAGCTGGGATCTTCATCTATATCCAGGTGCTGCCCGTGTCTCTAACCCTAACTATGTTTTTCCGACGGTTCTGTTAATTTAACATGTTGTTTATGCTTGTTCAGATGAGGCTTTTCGCAACACAATCAGGATATGCTGATCGCCTAGCTGCAGCTGTAACTGAACTCCTCCGTTTCTCATATAAATCTATATTCGATATTTCCACGTCTAATATTTGGTGAGTCATTATTATCGTGGCTAATCCTTGTTTAACAGATTGAAGCTGAAAACCATTGTACAAGTCAAATGCGATCACTGATTGACCAGATTAGCTTGCAACAGGGACGAATTGTGGCCTTAGAAGGTTTGCTTTTTGTTAATTGTGGAATATCGTCCTGAATGGTTGCATGATTATTACTAAAATTTTCTCCTTCGGTCTACTCGTTGATGCTGGAGGGAAATATTGCAGTGATTAGGATATAGAAACCCTGTTAATTGATCGGGGTTCATGAATTTTCTCTGATGGCGTTTGCAATCCAGAATATTCAAGCTCATGAGTTGATTTGTGGCCTATGGCTCATCTATGAACATTATCTGACCGTTCTTGAATGTACACCCAATATCTGGTGACATTTTCTAGCTAGTAGTTTGGTTGCAATTCCTGCACTCGTTGGTAGAGTAGTATTACCCAACAATTACTCTGCTTTACGGGGAATAGGGTGGGGGGAGGACGATGAGGATTGAAAATAGTCAACAACACAGTGGACCAAATCATAGGTTGATTTACGGGGCTTTGAGTTGATGTTAATCCATTTAAACCTCTGCTAGTCTTGTTCAAAGTCAGAGGGAGGAGGTTCAGGACGGAGTCCAAGGGCATCATGACTCAATCTAGTGTCTTCCTTGCAGAAAATATGGACACTAACTCAAAAGGGTGACAAGATAGGCCACTGCCAAGAGATGGAGAAGTATCAAATTTTTTAGAGCAGGATGGAGATTTGGTGGAAGCTTTCACTTGATAGGAGCATTCCGTGCACGATGGTCCTTCTGTGGGGAGGTTGAACCAAAGAATGTACCGTCTACTTGCTTTCCAATGTTGATGATATTATTGTTATAGCGAGCTCTTGTGAGCTATTTCAGTCTCTTATTAATCAACTAAGTAACAAATTTTCGCTATAATTTCTTGGTTCATTAGACTAGTTTTGGGGCATAGATCAAGTTACCTAAGAAATATTATGGATTCAAATTCTTCTCAGTGAACTTGGGATCATTTTTCTCCCACGGTATTATGTGATAACTGTAGGTCTTGCTTATAATCCTGTTGTACATGCTAGAACCAAATATATGGAGATTGACCAGTAATTTGTCCGAGAAAAAGTATTAGCCAAGCAGCAACTATCTGTTCAACATATTCCAGCTTAGGATCAATGGCAGATGCTTTGACAAAGCCACTTTCCCCAACTGGCTTTCTGTTCTTGAGTGACAAACTCAAAAGTGCTTGAGTCTCTTCTCAAAGAACAACCTACCACCTTGAGTTTGTGGGAGGTGTGTGAATATTGTATATAGGAGCAGTTATTCAACTGCCTCGTCTTGAACTATTTTTCAGTTAGCATTTTGTTAAAGTTAGTTAGTTTTGCCAACTATTGCCAGATGGATGCTAACTGTCACCGTTATTATTGTGTATCTTTGAGTATAAATTGTTCGTTGTATCTTTCTCTTATTCTCAAGAATAATAAGAATTATAGAGAGCTCTTTTCTCTCCTTCTCAATGTTTTCTGTTTCTTCTCTAATATTCAACATAACTTGAAGAGTAGTAGAAACAAGAAAGTAACAGATATAGTATGGACTTTTACATGGTCACAACAAGCACTGACTTGGATGAACAGAGATTTTCTTATGATCATCTTGTCAGGCATGTAGACGCTAGGATTACTAATCTTATGAATCATCATGGAGAGATTGCTCCCTGAAACACATTAAATGGATCCAATCTATACAGAACTTAATTAGGTTAATATGTAGGGACCATCTTAAAATTCAGTAGGTAGTAGGTTGTAATGGATAGTTTGGGTTAATGGATCAATGATTTCGTTGAAATCCTTAAAATGTGGTTCATTAGGCTACTTTGGAGTTAGATTCTACCTGGAAAAAATCATAAGGGGTGGGTATTATAGACAGATTTTGAGAGGCATAAACAATATGACTACTAGAAATAGAAAATGTGGATCATCAATTATTTACATTAGGAAATTGTTGTACAGATTCATCTGCCTAGTCTTAGTATTTGGGAGTGAATCCTTGGAAACATTCAGGAGATGTTTTTGGGGGATGTTATGGGAGTTACCACTGTTTTGGTTTTTCATTAATATTTTTGTTTCTTATTTTAGGCCTTTGGACCCTTTCTGTGACAAAAGAATGGTTCTCCTTAAGTAACAAAGTTTAATCGTTAAATATATGAGCCTATACTTATTAGTAGTTGTTTTGGATTACATGTTTATTTGATCTTTTGTCTCCTTTGCATATAATATTTTTATCAAATTATGGTTTTTTGTATTGGATTCTTTCAGAAGAGAGGAAACGTCGAGACCAAGAATGTGGACAAATGAAGTCTCTTGTACAAGATCTGGAAAGTATGTTATAATAAGTAATAAGATCTTTCTCTTTTTGGATGGTGGTAGTGGTAGTGTATATCTTTCTCAATCTCTTGTACTTAACATGTGATTGATGGGGTGTTTGAGCTTATATGTGCTTATGATGATGTCTTATTATCCTTCTTTAAACTCTTCTAGCTTATTACAATAAGCTGTAGAGTAGGGATGAAAATACGTGTATGTTTGATTATACCTGTTCCTTGTCTCCAAAGTAAAATTTCATACTTTATTGGTAAGAGATTAAGAGGACAACTTCAGTTGAGAGAAGTGATTGTGAATCTGGAGAATATTGAATGAATAAAGTCCATCAAAACCAACAACTTCTTGAAGAACTTTATTCATCCCTTGGGATTTGATAAGACACTTATCAAAATGAAATCCAAAAAAACTGAATTATCTTTGGCAAATTGACTAATACTTGAACGGTGTTTAGTAATGGAAGGGACACGTAACAAATTGTTTAGTTGAAGAGTAATATGTGAATCATAACCAGCACCATAAATACTTAAACCTGCACCATTGTTGATGAAAACTTGATATGGACCATCAAAATGTTGAAGCTGTTACTAACATGAAAGCTTGCACAGAGTATGATACCAAAGATGTATTGACATTTCCTTTAGATTAGACTTGATTAGCATTGCACTATGTGAGTATTGTTGTTAGTTAGGCTTGTTATAGGATTTACCCAAGTATTTGATATTTTATATAAATACAAACATATCTAGTTGTTCACCATGTCTGAAATTTTATAACAATCTAATGAGGTTTTTTTCTATATTAGATATCCAAGATACTTACTGTTTATGAATAAATATTTCAGGAAAAGACCTACAGAGGCTGACTGATAAAATGCAGGTTGAGCTGAATGTTTGACAATTTGCTGCTTCTTCTATTCTTTCTAGAGTTTATTCTATGATTCTTTGTGCTGCATGTTTTAGGTTCCGGTGGCTGCTGTTGTGATCATTGCATGTAATCGTGCTGATTACCTGGAGAGGACTATTAAGTCTGTGTTAAAGTATGCATCATAGTATAACATATTTGATTTATTAATCTTTTATACTTGATAATACAATTGAGAAGTATTGTGCTGAAACCTTGTGTTTCTGTGACAACACGAGTGGTTTATTTATATTGAGAAGATGAAGTCAATACAGTAACAAGTGGATTTGATTTCCTCCAATAATAAATGTATGATGCTAGAATAAATGACAAACGTTGCTAATAATACAAATATGATCTTGACATAAATAGGTATAAAGATACGATCTTTATTTTATAATTATACATGACCCCTTAAGCTGGAACATATATGTGCTGAGCTTGCTATAAGTGATTGGATCTCTGGTCCTTTTAGAGACTTGGCAAATATGTCTGCCAGTTGTTCACTAGAGTTGATAAATCTAGTGGTGATATCTAAGGTTATCAGACTCATGGGAGATCTGTAGACTGGACTTGTGGATGTGACTTGTAAGAGTCTACGTCATATGAGAAAATAAATGTAATACCATATACCTATTCAACATTCCAACACTATAATTAATTAAAATAGGAAACAATACTTCCATAATTATAAAATAACTAAGTTTAGTAGTGCATGACTATTATATAAGTTCAAACTACACCAAATGTAAAAGTTCATACAATTACAAAACATGAGTTATTAAGCTGATCACAATCAGATAACTAAAAATGGCAAACTGTCTTCAACTTTTTGTCTTCAATCCTCTAATGACATCATCTCCAAGATCATCATTTTCTTCTTCATAACCATCAAGCTCTTCCTCAACTAAAAAGTGCTCATCATCATTTGCATCAAAAACTGTATTATCAAGATCAAGTGTATCTGAAGTTGGATCAGTTGAACTTGCTCCAACTAAGTCAATATTCACTGTTACCTTGGCTGTGAGCTTGCTCAACCTCATCATTATCTCCCTCTTTAGTTATTCATTCATCACAAAACTCAATATCATCAAGGAAGTACAACACTGATTAAGGTCTTTTGTTTGGAACTGTTGGGCAAAATATTGGTTTAGGTGGACAACATCCTCCTTGTCACTACCTATGATAACAATGTCATCCACATATACAATAAGGTCCTTGAGGATTTTGTGGTAAAATAATGAATGATTAGTTTCAATTTGTATCATTCCAAAGTGCTGGACAACAGTACAAAAACGTTTGAACCATGCACAAGGTGATTTGCTTAAGGCCATAAAGGGATTAGCAAAGAGGAAATACCTTATTAGACAATTTCCCTAAGCAACAAAAACTCAAGAAATTGCTCCATGTATATTTCTTCATGAAGATCTTCATGGAGAAGTGCATTCTTGATATCAAGGTGTAGGAGAGTTCATTGACTAATCGTTATCATGGAGAAGAGAAGACAAATAGATGTCATTTTAATGACAAGAGATGAAGTATTGGCGTAATCTTCTCTGTAAATTTGTATATATTCCTTGGCAGTCCAACAAGATTTATAATGATCAATGTTACCTTCGAGGCCAATTTAAGTGTACAACTACTAACACCCAACAATTGTTTTTCCACCTGGAAGAGGACTCAACTCCCAAGTACCACTACTTTGGAGGGAATGCATCTCATCAATCATATCTTGTTGCCTATCAATAGTATGTCCATTGTGGTGACAATGTTCACATTTAAAATGATTTTTAGAATTTCTTGTGGTTAACACCCATATCTAGTGAGGCAAATGTAGAAGTGTCCTCAGCAGAAGATATATGTCTTTATTTATTTTGGAGTAGTGCAAAAGAGTTAGAAGTCATAGTAGGGATTATTGAGGATCCCATAATCTTATCATGTGTATCAACATGCTTGTGAGGCAAACCATACAAGGCTAACATCATAAAAGATATAATGTGGTCTTCAAGTTCCTTCTTTACATTTGTAGAAGGTGGTGGAATAGTTCAAGTGGAATAGTTCGACTTGTCTGTCTTCTCAATAGTAAGAGGATGGTTAGACAAGATGACAAAACATGTTCCGGATGTAGGGTTGGTGCTGGAATCCATTTTCAAAAACTGAAAAAAATACAAAAATAAATTTTGTTAGAGAAAAAGAAGATTGAGCCACTGAATTAGCTTCATTGTAGCTGGAACTACAAGGGTATAAGAACAAGGATAAGGCAACTTGGGTAAGAGGTTGTTGATCCTCAGTCCTTGGTGCATGTGCCGGTAAGAGAGACACAACTACACGGAGAACATGCTTGAGTGATGGCACATAGGCATGTTTCTTGTGCAGCTATTTGTATTGTTGCATAGATAGGTACAACATGATCCCAACAATGTGGTCGCCAAAGAAAGAAAATGTCATTGGAGAAGTCGTCAAAGATATAAAAAACAACCATTAGGAATAGTGAGTGAACCTGGAGAGAAACAAAAGGATTCACTAAGAATTTCCACCCAAAGACAGGGTCCATGGGAAAACACGGTTTTCCAGAGACTCTATGTGTGGTTGAACTATAAGGAAAAGGGTAGTATTGAGTTGAAATTGTTTGTTTCTATGACAACATGAGTCATTTATAAAAAGTGTGAAAACAAAATCAATACAATAGATATAGGAGATTTGCTTTTCTGTGTTACTAAGTATATGATACTAGAATAAATAATAAACATTACTGATAATACAAATATGATCTTGATATCTGTAATTATAAATATATGATCTTTATTTTATTATAACAACATTTTTGTTTTGTCCGTCTGAGCCACAATCTACTTATTTTTACAGATACCAAAGGCCTATTTCTTCAAGATTTCCTTTATTTGTATCTCAGGTATTTTATTTGTTTAGTGATATGGTTTCCACTTTGAAGGAGTTTCTTTTATCTCCATGAAATTATTCAAAAGTTGTCATTGTTATGCAAATGCAAAAACAACATTAACTGCTGATTGTGAACCAAAAGAAAATTAATACAACATAAATTGCTGATTGTTGTCCTTTTTATCTATTCAGGATGGATCAAATCCAGATGTTAAAAGTACGACTTTGAGCTATGATCAGTTATCTTATATGCAGGTATATGCATTTATGTAAATTAGCTGAACTTTGAAAATCAGATCAGTATTCCAAAGCCCAATTACATGTTGTGTTGTGCATATTAATGTGTGTAAACTGACAGTTAGCTATAGTTATGTTTATTTCCGCAAATTTGTTAATGGTCAATGATTAACTTGATTTTTATAATCATACTAAATTAAATTGGTATGGTTATTAAAATCCAGGAGCTAATAATATATTTCTTCAGTATTACTAATAAGATATTTGTGTGCGAGCCAGATGCCCTATTTCCTAAGCACTCTGTTTCTTTAGCCTAAATTGGATAATAGAAATACAGATGGGTTTCAATTCTTAGCATAGTGACGTTATAGAGATATAGAACAATCACTAAAATTATTCTGATCTCAATAATTTTAGATTTGTGGTTATTGACAGAGCTAATAGTTTGATAATGAAAAAACAGGTTCTCTGTACTAATAATATTAGTTTGATGCAGCACTTGGATTTTGAACCAGTTCAAACTGAACGACCAGGAGAGTTAATTGCTTACTACAAAATTGCACGTAAGAGTATTTTTCTGTTTTCCTGTGATGTGTTCTCTATTTGGAAGGAATATTCAATTGATACATTTATCAGGTCATTACAAGTGGGCTTTAGATCAGCTGTTCTACAAGCATAACTTCAGCCGAGTAATCATCCTTGAAGGTGAAATGTGCTATTATCTTTTCTACATTATGTATTTTTTTAATTCTTTTTATCATTAGTAAAAACGTGGAAGCTAATGCAACAACTATACAATGTCAGATGACATGGATATAGCTGCTGATTTCTTTGATTATTTTGAAGCTGCAGCAATGCTCCTTGACAAGGATAAGTATGTGCTCAATAAGGACAGAATGCTTAATTTAATTTTTTCTGATTTGTTATGCTAGTTTTATAAGACTTTGGGATTTCTGTTCATAATTAATCTATTCTAGGTCCATTATGGCTGTTTCCTCGTGGAATGATAATGGACAAAAGCAGTTTGTACATGATCCGTGTAAGTTTATTCATCTGTAGGTTTCATTAATTTTCTATCAATTATTTTCTAATTCATGTCTTGATTTGATATTGTAATAAATGTGTTCAGAATCGGATTTGAATACATTCTGAATTATGATCACAGGCTATTTTTTTACTTTCTAATATTTCTCCTTGATTGCAGCAGATTTGCTTTCCTTTTTAAAACTGGTTCTGTCTATAAATCAGCGGCCATATTATTCAAAGGGAACAAGAGAAATAATTTTTTTTTTTGTTTTTATAAATGGTTTAGAGCTTTGGCTTTGAGCCTCGCTATCTCCCAAGGTGAAAATTTCAATGACAGGTGCCAATTCATTTTTTTTGACACCCGCACGTGAAACTGTAACTCCACCTCTAGTGAATGATCGAGTGGACCCTTTAACTAGAGGTTTTGACACAGTGATGGAAACCCAGGGGAAATCTAGTATAGAAGCAAATGATTAATGCTTTGTGTACGGAAATTTTTAATTTCGTTTTTCATACAATAAATAATGCTGAGGTATTTCTGGGATTAAGCTTTTGAATTGGCAATGGTATTTCTGGGACCTCCTTGTCCACGGTTTGCCTATGGCTTCCAAGCCTTTGCCTTCTACGGTCACAATTTTCTTCTAAATTCACTTGAACTCTAAAAAATACTGGAATTCAATTCATATTTATTTGGTTTTTTCAACACATTAATAATTTTGCATGCATAGAAACGAGTTTGTAAACACGAGATCATCTACATGCACTGTTAACTTTTATCAACTATACACATTTCCCTGATTAACAAGATAAATCATATTCTTACATAAGATATCTCAGAAGATTACTGCTACCATTCTGATGAAATTTGTTTGATCTAATTTGCAGATGAACTTTATCGATCAGATTTCTTTCCTGGGTTAGGATGGATGCTGGCCAGATCTATATGGGATGAGTTATCACCAAAATGGCCTAGGGCATATCCTTGACATTTCAGTAATTATTCTTGTTTGTGTGTGCCATATTTGTCTTTTTTGGAGGATTCCAATGAAGAAATCTTGGTAGAAGTATTTATCACATAGGAATTATAATTCTTAGAATTTGGATTTAAAGCCTAATTTAATCCCTCAAAATCAGCTTGTATTATGACAACTATTCAAGCCTTATAAGGATTACATGTATTGTATATCTAATCAATATGGGATTTTACACGCTCCCTCATACCTAGAAGTTGTCATTTGGAGCATAGACAAATGCAATGACTTAATAACAGCACCCTGTTTGGCCTAGGAATAAACTCTTAGATTGGAAATCTTTACCATAATAAAACTAGGATAATTTTATACACTTTCTTAAAATTTGGGCATACAACATTATTCTAGAAAATTGACTTGTAAAATGAGGACTACCTAAAACTTTGAGAGGATTACATTGGTCTTATTTTTAGTTGAAATGAGATCTCAATACACACCTTCCCTAGGACTGGACATTTAGAGCATGAGCAAATGAGGATGATCCAATAATAGCATCCTATTACACCTAGACAGACTTTTGGAGGGCAGATAATATGAGTGGTCTGATAACAAGTCTAAGATAGGCTTTGATTTTATCCTAGAATTTGGATTTAAAGCTTAATTCAATCTCATTAACACCGCTTTAATAGGTGAGACTTGCCAGGCTAGCACAGACTACATAGCCTATTTCCAATGATTAGGCAACCTTGTTATTTGTAAATAGCCTACTAAGTGATTAGGCAACTTGAAAAAATAAACATTAAAGGAGTTCTTATCTTCTAAAATTAACCTTCCGGTTTCCAATGATTGTTTGCTAACCATACCATAGGAGTAAATGGACTGAACAATATCTGATTGTGCACCACTTCAAGGTTAAGTCAAAGTCCAGCTAGGGCAAGGGCCATGAATATCTGGTTGTGTTACTTGTAACACGTGTCTTGTAAAGGGCATTCGATTACCATCATATCTCTCAATTATAAGTGAGCAAGAGGGTGGTGACACCAACATTGCAGTGCTTTCTTGGTGACACCATCATATCTCTCAATTGTAAGTGAGCAAAAGGGCTAGCGCACAACCATCCTCTGTGAGTGTTAGGTATACGAAGCATGATGGGATATTATGATCATGAAGTTTTATTGAAATGTGTGTCTAACTTGACACATCGTTCTTTATTTTTATTGAAGTTATGCTGTAAATAAGGATACAATGAATGAATAAACTCCCAGATCTCTAGCTGCACATCTTTCTATATTTCTGTATTTACGTTGAATTAAATTACATATCTACAGGATCTAATTACTTTTTTCCTGTTTAATTTACAAGGCTTTGGGCTTTCCAAACACAATAGCTAGCTTTTGTAGTTTAGCTCTCCCAAGCCTAAGCTTTGTATTAGATTTCCTTATTTCGAAATCACACTTATTTAATTTCAGTAAATCTGTAGTTGTACATAAACTTTTCTTGACAAAATTTCACTTACTGGGATGACTGGTTGAGACTAAAAGAAAATCACAAAGGACGACAGTTTATCCGACCTGAAGTGTGCAGAACATATAATTTTGGTGAGCATGTAAGTTTGCTAATTGTACATAGAAGATTGATCTTTTATACCGGTTATTTATTTTCTGTAGAACCTTTGCAGGTATGCATCCTATATGAACCTCAGTTTAAAAAATATTTATTGATCTGGTGAAAACTAAAATAAATTTGTTCCATGGGATACACTGTGATTTTACTTGAAAGGTGCCTATTCTTTGTTAATAGGAATCTTGTCTTAAAAATTTTTCTTTACAGATGGTATGCATCCAGTAGTAATCTAGAGTAGGATGAATTTTTTATCTGTTGCATATTCATTGACTAAAGTTCATGATGATTCTTGATTATAATTTTCTTATGTTGGATATTTGCTTCTATATGATGTATTTCTAGAATTTTTGATGACAAAATTTACAGACATCTCTCCGCTATAAAAGGAGAATTGCATTTTCCTTAGTGTAGCTTATCCTTCCATTCACTAAAATGATTTATTTCCCATTTACTCTGAAATCCTTGTGATTGCGTTTTGTTCGTGCAAATTTAGAAGTCCTGTAATTATTACAGGGTTCTAGTTTGGGACAGTATTTTAAGCAATATCTGGAGCCAATCAAGCTGAATGATGTCAAGGTACTCACGCTTTATGAACAGTCTGAAATATGTTTCTTACTATTAGAATGATGCTAGTTTCCTTTGGGTTATTCGAAGGTTAACTGGAGATCAATGGATTTGAGCTATTTACTGGAGGTGAGATGCAGCATTGTGTTTTTGTCTGAGCATATACGCAAAGGAATGCTGTAATGCTATGTGGAAATTGTTTTGCCATTTTCAGGATAAGTATTCTATGCATTTTGCCAATACTGTTAAGAAAGCTACACCTGTCTATGGAGCTGGCGTGGTTCTAAAGGCATATAATATAGATGGTGATGTGCGTATCAAATATAGAGATCAGTCAGACTTTGAAAACATTGCTCGCCAATTTGGTATATTTCAAGAGTGGAAGGTAATTCAACTATGTTTGTTTTTAAGTTCACAAGGGCAATGCATCATAATATGCAATTGGAGCCCTGAATTTTAATGTCTGATTTCAATCTGCCTTGGCAGATTATACACTGGACTAGTTATAAAACTAAATCTCTCTAGTCTGAGTCCTGAATGACATTTGAAACAAAAATCCAGGTTAAAATTGTGTCCATACGTTTTAGAAGTCTGAGTTCTACGTCAGAAGTCAGGAATATTTATGGTAGTTATTTTCCCAATTGGATTAAATAAGGTATAAGGATTCCCTAGAAATTTCCATTCGTTTGGTATGTTTGTTGGTTGGGTAGGAAGGTGAATAGTAAATGTAGTGATTTGAATCAAAGCTTAAACTCATTTGGGTATACTTCTGTAGTTGAATATATTATTGGTTTCATAAGATCATTCACGTAGATAATATGTAGTGTATCCGGGCGTAACACAAACATATATATGTTTCCGTGTTTTTTCATGCCTTATTGATCTAATTTTGTCCTACATTTTCTCGTCGCATTCGTCCTGCATTCGTCCATTGCCAGGATGGAGTACCGAGGACAGCCTATAAAGGAGTAGTCGTTTTCAGACATCAAACTTCGCGACGTATATTCCTCATTGGTCCAGAGTCTTTGAAGCTACTTCAGATTGAAGAGTCTTAATGCTGGATGAGGAAGGAAAATACTGACAATGTAAGAGAGTAGTTGTTTTCAGATATCAACGGAAGTGTTGCGGAGTTATTGGTATTGAGCTTAAAGTGGCATAGGAAGAAGCTACGTTCTGTTTGCCGATGCATTCTTGAACAAAATTAGCGGCCATAGCGGGTATCTTGTAGAGACAGATTTTGTCTTATGATGGCTTGAGGTCCTCATGTATCCCTACTCTCCATTCATGTGACAGAAAAACGGAATGGTGAATGTTTATGTCAAAGCGACGTTGAAGAAGATCAATTTATTTTTATTTTTCATATATGTAGTTTGCTTTATTTGTAGAAGTTAAAAGAATGTGAGAACACTTTTGTGAGACAAAAACGCCTTTCCTTACTTTGTCATTTTTCATTGTGTGAGAGTTTGAACTTACGGCAACTCAGCCGTGGCACGAGATCAACGCTCTGCAGAGCAAAACCACAAATGAACTACGCAAGTCACATAGAGCGCCTAGAGGCGACCAGGAGCTTGAATTTGGCAGAAATTAAAATTTTTATGAATTATAATTTTTTTTATACTCTATTTTCTTGCATTTATGATGTTTTTACTTTTTCTCTACTAAAAAAATATATCAGTTTATATTTATAATTATTTAATAATATTTTGTATTATTTATAATATCTCATTTAATAATTTAAAATTATTAAACAAAATATTTTATAATTGATAATCATAAAGCATAGCATAGAATACTGGAATATAACTAATGATATAATAGCCTAAAATTATTAAATAAAACATTTCATAGCCTAAAATTATTAAACAACATTTTATAATTGATAATCATAAAACATAGAATAATGACATATAACTAATGATTTAATAGCCTAAAACTAATAAATATAATAAAGCATAGAATACTGATGTAACTAGTGTACTACACTTATCCATACAAGAGATACTAAAATACATATTTACACATAACAAAGTTGATGAACTAGAGTTTTTCAAAAGATATATGTACACAAGAATTTCCAAACATTAACTATATAGTTGCATCTTCTTCCTCTTTGACGAGTCCAGCTATTACTTCCTCTTCTGCTCACACCAATTAGGTGATAATTACAAATCAGAATACACAACAAACAAAACATAAAGAAAAAAAGGTAAGCTAATATACAAAAAAGCTTTAACCATATAAAGAATACAATCGTTTAAATCATACATAGTCAATCATAGCAATCATGAATGAACCCCATCCTATTTCATACAAAGACTTATAAATAACTCAATTATTCGGATACATGTATTGATATTGGATTTTGGCAAGTTGTGTACTTGTAGTGGCCTCTGCTGTTGTGTACTTGTAGTGGCCTCTACTGTTGTGCATTGCCAATGGGTTACAACCTACCACACATAAAGTTAGTCCGTTAACGTATTTAGCCAAGGTAAAGCCCTTAGACTAGGATCTCCTGCTCCTCTCACCACATACCCCATCCTTCTTTACTTGAGAATTGAATGGTTATTATAGCATCAAGATAACATCCAAATGAATCCATATACCAATGCATACACTACTATAAACCACTAATAATGCTCCTTGAATTAGTATCAACAAATCTCACATTAACCTCATATAACCAATCTCAATTTAATCTATACACCAACCATTTCCTAAGTAATACTTCGCATTTGCCACAACACACCAAAATTGAGCATAATAATGACTACTAAACTCTAATGCATTCACTCAACGAAATCATCCATTCGCTCAACGGGTGATGCCTACAATCCCACTCGTCTAGCAACTAGATAGCTACCTTGCGAATGTCACTGAAACTCACATAGGTAAATTTCTCCAAAATTCGTCCAACGAGTGTATTCTCGACCAACGACTATCTCTTACTTTGAATTCACTTAGTCAGCATATACTCGACCTGGGACTACCAAGTCAGTATGTCCTTGACTTTGGATTCGCTTAGTGAGTATATTATTTCTTAGCGACTACCAAGTCAGAAACTCCCTAACTTTGGATTTGCTCAACAAGCACACACATTCAACTAATGAGTTTGCAAAATTCTATAAAACCTGATTCTGCATAATTATGTCATTCCAGTCTAGTCTAAGTAGTCTAATAGCTATTATAGATGCCAAAAACATACCAAATTTAGTTTAACCACAATCATCAAATACCAATTTATCTCATACTCAATACCAAAAACATCCAATATTTATAAGCAAGCAAATTAGACCCAAATCTCAGTTTCACACATCACATATCATTTCACAATTCAAATACACAAGCAAAGCACAACACAATGATAAAGGTTACTAATTCAATGTTTTTACAATTTAAAAATGGAATAATTAGCTTTCCTTACCTAACTTATATAGTTCAAGAAGTACTAATCCCCCTTCAAGCTAATAGAGTGAACAACTTAACCTAGGACCAATACAAACATGATTAGGGTATACCATTAGAACCATTGATCAACAGAGACCTATAAAGATGACTTAGATACCGCATGAAAGTTAGAATCACTTACATGCACACATAATAACATTTGATCAAAAGAAAAAGGACAGAAAACCAACTTACTCAATTGGAGAAGAGAAATTGATCGGACAAAAGTGAAGAGCTCACAACAAGGATCACCCTAGTGGTCTCCAATCTTCAAAGAAATGAACGCAAGGTAAGAAAACCTAAAGAAAAGTAAAATGGCTCTAGAAAATGATTTTTAGAGGCATGATGAATTTATAAATAAAGAATTTCGTTTATAAAGTTTTTATTTATATTTTACTTTTTAATATTTAAATAATTAAGTATTATTGTTTTAAACATTTAATCAATCCTAACACACGATATTATATTTTCAAATTAAGCAACATTTATTTCCATTAAAAAATGTGTTAAATTATAATTTTTAAATATATTTTATTTTTTTAAAGTACAAGTAAAGTTAACATATCCAAACTATGAAATAAACAACGAAAAACATTTAAATAAAATAAATTTAGATAATAAAATAAACAACGAAAAATATTTTATAATTTTATAATTTTATAACTTTATAATCTTATAAAAATTTATATTAATGCTTTGTATTATAATTTTATTTGAATTATATTTTAAAGTTAATTTTATTTATTTATGTTAATATTTAAAAAAAAAATAAAGATTAAATATATTTTTAGTTATTGAAATTGAATACAAGATTGAAATTAATTTTGTTCCAAAATTTTATAGTTTGATTTTTAAACTTCGAAATCCAACATCGTGAGTTTTTTTGTTACGTTAAATGATATTTTAAATTTGCACAAAATCTCTAAACAACCTCAAATATCATTTACCACCTCAAAAAACAAATTTACATATTTATATCTATTAATTTTAAAAGGTTATGATTTAACTATATAAAAATTTGGAACATTCCAATTTTTGTTTCTAAATTTGAAGACTAAAAATATATTTAATTCAAAAATTAATTTAGAATATTTAAAAATTTCTACAAAATATCCCTGAATATCAACAAATATATAAAATATTTCACAAATATTTTCCATATAAAAACCTAATAGCTAATAGGATAAATTTTCCTACCCTTACCCATCCCATTGCCTTAAGGAAATTGTGACAACTATAATCATCCATAAAATGTGAAAACAATTTTCTTTATAATCTTTTGAAAATAATATAAATTTCTATGAAATACAAATAATTTCTAAACAAGTTTAAGTAACTTCAATAAAAGAACATTTACCAATTAATTTACTTTTATATTAATTTTAACTTACGAAGAACTTATTTATCTTTTTATATATTAAAACTTTTAATGTAGTTTGTGAAGCTACAATTGTTGAAACCATCCCAAAATATTCTGGTCATCATACACCAGCCATCTTTGTCATATATTAGAGAAATCAAGTGATCATTAAAAAATTTCGACTACGGATAGCAGGGCAACTATGAAGTATAAACTTCCATAACTGAACCAGAAAACGAACGCTTTTCTTTACAGAAACAGAGTTTCTTGTTTCTCAATCTCAACCCACGGAAAAGAGAAAATAATAGAAAAAGAAAACTTTTAAACAGGGAAAATTTTCAAACAAAGCCGTAGATTAAAATAATTAGCGGTACCGTCAAAACTTTCAATTTATCTTTATCCTTAGGTCAGTTGTACTTTGGCATCCTCAACTTGTTTTGCTCCGACAGAGAAGAACTCAATGATGACTTCCAGTGGCATGCCCTTGGTTTCTGGAACTTTCAAAAAGACAAACACCCATGCTATGAAGCACACGACAGCATAAATACCAAATACACCAGAGAGGCCTACGGAATTGAGCATAACTGGCAGTGTGTAGGTGACAATGATATCACAGATCCAAAAGGTAAGAGCACAAATGGCAATGCAGAGACCACGAACTCGAGTGGGGAAGATCTCTGCACAAAGTATATTAGGAATTGGCCCAAATCCCATGACAAAGAAACAGAAATATACAATAACACTAATGGTTGAGATTGATGCATTTGCAGTTGTGCCCAAATCCACAAAACTCCCCAGGACTAGTATGATAAGAGATGCTATTAGAACGGGAATTGTACTAAGCAGCAAAGTCCTGCAGAAAGGAAAAAGCAGAGAGTATCACTAAGATGCATTGCAACTGAAAGAATACAAACAAGTACTGGGAGAGATATAAGTAATCACATTGCCAGGGCACTAAATGCACAAAGAGCGGATATTTCAGCACACACTAACTACTCACAGCTTACAAAGCAGTTACCTAAGTTACCTATTTCTCTATCTTCGGACACCTCTCAAATTATGAAGAAAACAACCAACTTTTTTGTATCTCTGATGGTCAGTTAAAATCCCCAAATTATTCTTGGCAACTGCAGTAATTACTAAATTTAAAGTACCCAACACCAGCATAACTTCAGCAATGAAAGAAACATTTATTCGTAGAGATAGCAATAACAAAGATATTTCATCAAACAACTTCATGAGAAAAGTATAAGTAAAATAACTAAAAGATGTTTCGTATTGGAACATGGAAATAGAATAAGTGAAAATTGCACCTTATACAGGAGGATGAAAAACAAAAAAATAAAAGAGGTATTGGGACCAGCAAAAATCTCATGAACATATTCAAGCTAGATACAATACAACAAAGAGCGAAGAAGTCAAAGCCACCTGTTATAGACATCTACACTACACTGAATGATTTTAGAAAAGCGCATGAAGTGGGGGGGGGGCATGCAATAGAAATAATATTTTCATATGAAAAACACCCAACAGCGACATCCACCCCTTTAAGCCTATTTCATATTATTTGATGAAGAAGCCAACAGAAAATGGTAACGGGGAGATGAATACCTTCTGCCAGATATATCCATGAGCCTCATGGCAACGGCTATACATGGAAGCATCAGCAAGGTTGTCACTGCACTAATAAGAAAGGATGAAGAAGTAGAACCAAGGCCTAGGTTTGAAAGAAGATAACCAACTCCTGCCTGCTCAAGAATTTGAGGTGTATAGTAGAGAACCCCATTTATGCCAGAGAACTGCATTGAAAGAGGATTTAAACAAGTCAAGCATAAGTTTTCACCAGTAGCAGAGCAAAGCATTATTGGTTGTTGACATTAAGATGTTAAAGATAAGTTAATGAATACTAGTTTATGAAGTAAATTAGACAATAGAGAGTGAATTTTTTGTTCCCATACTGAAAATATGTTTATCAATAATTATAATTTTGCAATTTTCCTTTTTTTCAAAATAGAACACGACAAGCATATGTATGGTATCAGACAACTTCCAAACCAAAACACATATTTTAGGAAAAGTTTTAGCTTGATTTAACAGATTACCTTAGCTTTGAAGTCAACAGAATCTTTTCTGCACTTAGGTAAAATCAGTAACATTTCAACCCATAAAGTAAAAGTTATTCAAGGACATTGAAGCAAATGATTCTTGTAAAGTTTTTACAAAGTTCTACTGGATTACATAGAATAATAAGAAATTTTTTGTATAATGTAGAAAGAACTTCAATCACTTTGTAATTTTCTTTTCCAGGCCATTGAAGATAGGAGTTCAATCAAGAGTTGAATAATAATCCAGCATGGCCAAATAAGTTTGGACACAATTTCATCCAAGTTGGATATATTATCATTATACCATTAACCCATATATGATGTATTTTTTTTTTTACATTATTAAAACGTACTCTTTTTAGCCTCAAATTCCAAAAATGTATGTTATCAACTAAAGATAATACGAATAATCTAGTTGTAGTGAACAAAAAAAGTGTTCCAACCTTGGCATTCACAATTTCATTTATCAAATAAATTTGTTTATTTATTTTTTTATCAAAACAGAACTGAAAAAGTATTTTTCAGATCCAGAAAAATTTTGCTCAAATCACTTTGATACTATTTCCTAACTTTACATTTGAAAAAGACTGATTTCATATTTAACATCTACTAAAACAATTTCATCCACAGAAGTCAAATAACATCTCAAATTTAAACTTTTCTTTTAAAAAAAGGCACTCTTCTAGTTGCTAAAGTAATTATGCTTAAAAAAATTAAAGATCTCAGTCACGGCAAAGCCCAATCAAACTCTTTAGCAGAAGCGCAAATAAACTGTATGGACACTGTTGAAAATGGAAAAGATAATTGCATGAGTTAGATACAAACGACTAACAGCTATTTATACTAATAATCTAGGTAAAGTACAAAGTAGCACGACTAGGACAAGACTACTAACCTCAGAAAATTCCTAAATCCTTAATACTCCTTATATCCTAACAAACACAATCGAGAGAGCATCTTACAAAATATATTCTTAAGCTGTGTGAAAAATTGCACAGGTGGAACAGAGTTATAGGTTGGCAATTAACCTGTCCTTGCATGTTCAGCATTTTTTAAGAAGGTAAACAAGATGAAAAAAGGCAACAGTAACCCCACTTGGATAGAACACAATGAATGTTTCATCAAAAGGCAACGAAAACAAAGTACTAAAATGCAACATTACAATAGATGGTTACAGCAAAAATGCAGATATTGAAAATATGGCATTACCTGCTGAAGAATTTGAAGTCCCACCCCCACCATCAAGGCATGCTTCACTCCAGGTTCAGAAAGGTCACTCCAGTTTGGCCCTTTTGCAGTTGTTTCAGATGGATGAATCATAGCTGGTCCAACTGGTCGCTGACGCATAACGTCCTTGTTATAAAGGGCTGGCTGACTCACCAAAGCAGCAGCCTGTACAGTCTCACCATCATTCGGTAAATCACCACCAGGGAGAGAAACCACAGAACCACGTAATCCAGGACCACCTTCTTGGTGTAAATATATTCTCTTGAAGCCACCCTCCTTGTTTCCATTTGGGTCTTCTCTTTCAGTCCATTTCCATGCTAGCTGCCAACCACTACCAATCCTGGTACTACCAGTGGGTTCTCCTGCATTTCCATGCAAAAGACTACCTTGCCTCGTGCTTGAAAGGTTGCTGTGAGCAGTTGGAGGTATGTCCTTATCCAGACTCGTTGTTTGACGTGAGATCAATGGACTCTGCAAATTGTCATCAGAATCACCGACAGCAGCATCAGAGACATAATCATCACCCTCTCTAGCAAAACTTTCTTCATCCCAATCTTCATTCCTAGGTTGATTTCCCCCAACACTAAACATACTCCCAAAGTGCGGAAAAAGTGTGCTTCGCATGCTTCCTGTTTCCGTGTGCTTCTCATGAACACTACCAAAGAGGGTCACTAGAGGGTCCACTAGACCACTTTGATTTGCCACGCTTCCCTTCCGAGATACAAGGCCGATGGAACTTTGTCCAGGTGCAGCAGGTCTAGCAACCCAGGACTGACCTTGTTCCGGTCCATACAACTTAATCTGATCTTTTTCTCTGTATGGGTCCTCTTCATCACCAAGTTCATCGACTGGCGTAATTATATACTCTTCTATGGCTGTATCACCTCCAACTCCAAGCCCCTCAACCAGTAAAGCCATTTCACCTGTCCATGCCCGATGACAATAATTAACGTAAAAATTATTAGACATACATCCAAAAGAAATTCACTCTTTCAAACACCATCATATTCATTAACATGATATAGTGATGGGGTGAATTTGTATTGGATGTTTGTGCAGAAACGTTCTATACTAATAGAGCATAAATTGAACTCGTACACACATTTGAATGTCTATACAAACCCCCCGTTCCCCCCCAACTCGCCTAATTTAAGAATGCACTAAATATTTATGATCATATTTACATGAAAAATAATCACTGACATAACTAACCATCGTTCAATATCAATTCCTGTTACCCATCACAAATGAACAGTGAAAAGATTATGGCAACTGGAACAGATCAGGCTAATAGAATATACATATCTAACCCAAAAGTGAACAGCTGAATGTCCAGCACACAACCAGCTAAGATCTGATTTGAACATCAAAGTAGTAGAACATGAAAAATTAAGGAAAAGCAAGTTAGTCATGAAGACTAAACAAGAAACTAACCGGAAACATCTTCCCTTCCACGAAGGCGCTGCAAAACCTTCTTGGCCTCAAGCATTCGGCCTTTACTAACAAGCCATCTCGGAGACTCAGGCAAGAAGAATAGTGCGAGTGCGAAGTAAACAAGAGAAGGGATTGAAAGAACACCCAACATGAGTCTCCAGCTTGGCGCCTTGGTCAGTGACATCCCAAACACCATACAATAGGATAAAAACATTCCCGCTGAACCAGTAAACTGTGGAAGTGTATTGAGTAATCCCCTAATCTCAGGAGGAGCTGTCTCAGATATGTAAAGAGGTACCAGGGTAACTGCCAGACCAATTCCCAAACCATCTAAAAGCCTTGCAAAGAGAAGGATATAAACATTTGGAGACCATAGCATCACAAGAGAACTAACAAAATAAAGGAGAGAGGAAATAATCAACATAGGACGTCGGCCTAGCAAGTCTGAAAGGGCTCCAGAGCATGTAGTAACCACGGTGGCACCAATAAGTGACATGGCCACAATTAGACCTTCAACTGTGGGTTGACTTTCTAATAGAAACTCCCTTTTTATATACAAGATAGATCCTGCATACGAACACAAATAAACCCAGTTGAATGATCATATGATGGGTAGATCAGCCAATTTTAATTCATCACACAGGAAAAAGAACAAAATCAATAAACCAAAAATTTAAAGAAAAAAGTTGAAAGTAACAGAAACAGACCTGCAATAGTCGCATTATCCCATCCTTGCAGTAAGTTACCGATGGCAGCAGCAACAGCAACAAGAACGGCCCCACTCATCGTTTCAATTCGTTTCGTAATCAATCAGGCTGAAAAGGCAAATAAGGAAGCCGCATGAATGACAGATCCAGAACGCAAACCCAATTTTACATTTCATACCTATGTAAGCTTGGCTTGAAGGGTGGGCGTTTGGAGTATCTGAGATGCAGAAAAGGACATGGGTCACTCACTCACTGCAACATGAATCGGATTTCTAACCTTTATTTTTTGTTTTTTATTCTTAAAACATAGAAAACCAATACTAGAGTGCAGTACTTGGAAAAAGGAAAGGGGCGTGTAGAAAACAGCACAAGTAGCGATTCTATTCGTGAGTCCCCTGTTTTTTTTGCAACAGAGGCTCGGCAGCGGACACCTGGCCTTCGACCTCTCTCACTACTCTCCACGTCATCGCCCTCCCCGATCGGAATCAGTTATGCTTCAAACAATCATCATCATTTACAAAATACAAAATACAGTTTGCACTTCAACGTCCTTTTCATAAAAATAATAAACCAAATTATCATTTTTTTTCCCATCGGGAGTAGCAATTATTATAGCCCACTGGCCTCCACACATATACATATCAATGCCTCAATAATAATATCAAAGGGGAAACCAATCACAAATTTTTAGAATTCAATCATAAATTTTTACATCGATTAATTATGGTACAACATAACATCAATATCAATTTTAAGGAGAGGTAAGAAGATAGATGGAGAAATTGATACTCGTATGATATGGAGACGTAGATAATCTTATAACTGAAGAAGATGATATTTATTATTATAAAGTGTTTTGATCAGTAAACCTCTTAAATACTGTACTTGAAAAAAAAAATTGGAGGCAGTTTAAGAATTAAGGGTGAACGAATATAATTTTTCTTTTCTATTTATGATCTTTTAACTACTTTATTTCAGATTTTGTTACATGTGAAAAGAGTCTATACGCTTATATGTATGATGTAATTTTATCGAGGTTAGGTGTAGTTCTCCATATTTTTTTTTTCTCAATAAAATCTTCATGTGATAGTTTAGACTCTATTCAAGTTTCCTATTTACACGATTTATATATAGCATTTGTGTCTTTCGTGATCAACTTGTCATCCTTTTTTATGGTTGTTGAAATGATAATCGTTGAGAAATTTGAATTTACTTAGCTTTGATCAGCATCTTTTAATTGTTCTTTATAATGAATAATGAATGTTTTGATAATTTTTTCAATTTCATTCTCCAAGTCTTCGAATTGTTTTTGTTGAGTTGAGACTCATTCTTTAAGAGAACTTGATTATTAGTCCTTTGATTTTGTTATTCTTTTCAACATTTAGAATTTACCTATCAAAGGAAACTTGTGTAGTATATTTATTTTAAAATATCTTGTTAGTATTTTAATATATGTTAATATCAATGAAGATCAATTTAATTGTTAGTTACATCAAATATTTTCATATATGCATGTAAAGTGACTATTTGATAAAAATATTTTGATTATCAATAATCAAATGAATCATTTCAAGTAATTTAATATCGCTTTCAAATAATATTAAATTGAGTTAATATTAAAAAAGCAATAACAAGCTAAAGGCAACTTATCCATAATGTGAGATTATGAAAAATTAAAATAAATAAAAATAAATAAATATAATTAAATAAATATTTTAAGTAAAATATAAAAAGGTTTAGTAATTATTTAATTAAAAAAATATTAGATATTATTAGATATCGTGACATATTCTTAAATATTGGTACATACTAATAAGTGATAATAAATTATTTTAAAAGTTATTATATGAGATATAATAGTTTATTAATTTAAGAGATTTATTTTATTTAAAAAATCTAAGAAATAAAATATTTAGTGAATAATTATTGAAGAGATATTAAATATATTTTCTGACTGCTGTAAAGTGGTAATTATAATATTAGTGGGTTATATATGATGGTTATTTTTTAAATAGATTTATTAAAAAGATATAATATTTATTATGTATGTGATTTTGGTTATATACAAGAAATTTAAAAATATTTTATAAGAAATAAAAATAGAAAAGTAAGGGGAAGATATATTTTATATTTTTATGGTTATTAGAAATATCATGTAAAATTTCTTAATAATATGTTGGATTTTAAGGGTGAGAGTGAAGTATGTATACATACATAATGAGTGAGAGTGATTGTTAAGCTTGGATGAAAAAGAATGCAATTGAGTATATTTGAAGGAAAGTAAGACTAAAATTCAAACATAGGGAGAAACTTTGAAGGTTTAATTACTAGAATTGTGACATCCCATTTAATAGAAAAAAAAATCTAATAAATAAAACATCATATAATATAAAATAGTAGAGTAATTGGGCAGAAAGTATATTAGAATCAACTATTACAGTCATCTAAAATATATTAAAATAGAAGTATTTTGGACGCAAAACAATGTCAAACACATCTTACAATATAAAACAGTTTCGCAAAAGATAGCTCAATAGAGCAAAGAAACACATATGGCGTTTTCAAAAGATGCTCGAAAGAGCAATAACTAATATGTGTAATCTAAATAGTAACATCTCCACCATCTTGATGATCACCAGGGACAGTGGCGGAACTTGGACAAAAAATTTAGGGGCGCCAAATTAAATTTGTTACATATAATTTTTTTTAGTTAGATTTTTTTTTCATTTTTTCTCTTCATTTCTTCGGCTTAAAACAAGTATACATAATAGTAGAATTCAAAAAAATATGACTATCATTCGTTATTATATCATGATATAAACCATGAATATCGTTTTGATAAGCCCTTCGTACCTCATCAATTTGATTTGGTGGGTATTGTCAAATTTGAGGACGTTTTTCCCAGATTGTATTCTAATGAATTTTTAAATTCATTATATGTAACCCTAGGAAATTTAGAGATTTTTTTTTCATTGGCTTGAATACTTGGTTCTCATGAAATTTCTTAAGTTTAGTTAATGTAGATTTTTTTTTTTCATCTTATCACAAGCCTTCCTCTTTCAAACAAAAAAAAATCAATTATTTTACTCTTTATCATAATCTTTCTAATATAAATTTATCACCTCTCACCTATTTAGAAAAAGAAAATTTGTATTCAGAAATCACAACTATCATAGTGCAAAACATAACAAAATTCATATAACTTTAATTAAATAAGCAACACTATATAAATTCAAAACTTTAAAAAATTTACCATAGGCAACAAAAAACATAAAATCCCTAAATTTCATAATTAAGGGTTATAATAATTTGGGAAAATTTATAATTAAGGTTCATATAAATTTCATAAAACAATCCCTAAAATCAAAATTAGGATTTATACTCATTTGGAATAAACTTAATTTGGGAGAAACATCCTAAAAGGAATCATAAATTTAACATATATAAATTATAATAAGATACTAACCTTGATATGTGAGAGATCATCCGAGAATATATATACTTCAATTTCAATCTATGTGTTCCACAATCTCTGTTTTCTAATCTATCTCTTTGTATTTATGTCTTCTCACACATTTTCATGATAATTTACATTATGGAAAGTTCTTATAGATAGAAAAAAAACTCTAATCTCTTTTATAAATCAATGTCTCCATTAAACTTTTTATTTTATCTTTTATTATAATTTTTTATAATATAAACTTAATATAAATAATATATAAATATAATTTTAGAAAATAAATTTAAAAAATTTTAGGGGAGTCGTGGCTCCCCCTGTCATTGAGTAGGTCCGCCATTGACCAGGGGCTCTCTCATCTACTCATACCCAAAATTGGTGATCATTACAAAAAAAAAAAAAACAAAAAAAAAAAAAA